>Ga0209925_1000325_pt1 | contig 25390 bp, 21 predicted proteins | sample SalPonR2_A_D1_MG_FD_185702 | JGI IMG/M metagenome (GOLD analysis project Ga0209925, IMG submission 185702) | Salt pond soil microbial communities from South San Francisco under conditions of wetland restoration - Salt Pond MetaG R2_A_D1_MG... ... | reverse complement strand
TGTGGTCGGGGCAGCTGTCAATTTCATCGGTCCTCCTGTTTTTCAGGGTTTTCGACCGACAGTACCCCAGCTTAAAATTTTTTTCATGCACGCTTGCCGAAAGGGCACGGTGCTCCTGGATGTCAAAATGCCCGGTATGAACGGCAACGAGGTGCTGTCCAGGATTAAATCGATGCGGCCGGATGTTGAGGTGCTCATGCTGACCGGGCATGGGGATGTGGATTCCGGGGTAAACGCCATTCGCGAGGGGGCGTTCGACTATCTTTTAAAACCCTGCGATATCGACCTTCTTACAGAAAAAATTCACGAGGCGCTTACGGCCGAACAAATGAGGCGACAGCCGATACTCTGGCCGCGTCAGCTGGTCAAGGAAGCAACGGATTCGGTATTTCTGCCCCTGAGGCCGGATGATTCTCTAACCCGTGCGCTTGAGATATTTGAGGCCGACAGCGGGCTTATTAAGGAGAATCTCCATGTAGTCGACCCCTCCGGTCACCTATCAGGAATAATTACGAAAAATGATCTGATTCAAGTCGCCTGCCTGGAAGGCTTGGAAACAATATGCACCTGGGAGGAATTGGTCGCGCACCCGGAGTGGCTGCCCCGAATGCCGGTTGGCGAGCTAATGGAAAAGGCGCCGGCCAACTGGGCCGAGCCTGAAGAGCCCCTAACCGGGGTGGCCGAACGGATGATAGCAAACAATCTCAGGTCCCTGCCGGTAATTGATGCGAGTGCAGACAACCGATTTCTCGGCGTCATCCATCTCAAGGATATACTCGATTACGTGGCCTGCCGGGAAGAGGAAAGCGATTATTTTTAGATTCCCGAATCGAGTTATGCTAAACTAATATAGAAAGATCTATTGAAAACTCGGGCATGTGAGAGATATGCGATGGCGGGCAAACAAAAAAAAAGCGGGTTCCTGACCGGAACCGATTTCCCCTACTACCGGGCCCTATGGAACCGGATTTTCGCCATGATGCTGATTCCAGCAGTGGCGGTGACAAGTGCAGTAAGTGGATTTTTCTGTTTCAGTCGACAGGGTTCAATGGGTCCGGTAACGGCCGCTATTATTTATGGCGTCGGTATTCTTTTAATTATCATCGTTTCTCTTGTAACTGCAAATGCCCTTATTCGGCGGCTTGAGGCCAAACGCAGCAGTATTTATCTGCTGGATCAACAGATGATTAAAATCAGCCGTCTGGCGGTGTCCGCAAGGCTGTCAAGGGACTATCTTCACCACATAAAGGACCTTTTGGCCAATATTGATGCGGCCGCCGCCTGTGCCGAAGGCTTCGATGCCAAGCAGCCGCTTGAAACCGTCCGGGAAAACCTGGTACAGATCAGGGAGGCTGCCAAATCCGGACATGCCGCCATCGACACTTTTCTGGATTTCACCCGCCCGCCGGGAGAAAGCTGGTTGATCCGGGAGATTGATATTCACTCGGTTCTGGATGAATTGATCCATATTTTTGAAGATGCCTTTACCGCTAAACAGATTCGGGTTCAACGGCGGTATGCGGATAGACTGTTGACCGTAAGAAGCAATCCCTCAAGGCTCAACCAGGTGTTCCAAAACCTGTTTCTATCGATTGTCGGTGATGTCAGCGGAGCCACGGACGTTGATATTCATACCGCAACCAGAGAAAACCGGGTTGAAATTACCGTGAGCTACCCGAGCATCAATTTTAATGCTGAGGTGATAGATGACATAGCCGATCCGTTGAAGTCGGTACAGACCTCTGAACCCGGTGCCTGGCTGGCATTATGCGTTTATACGGTGGGACGCATTAAAGGCGGCATCCGTTCAGGTCAAACCGACAGGGGCCGGCTGGCAATCACGATCAGTCTGCCCTTGCGGCTGGGGGATACGGAAACTGCTGGCTGATGTGCAATGATCACCTATTAAACCTTATCCGTTTTTTGATTTACGTTCTATGATCAAACGCGAAGATCTGCGCCACGCCATTCAGGCAATCGCCCGGACGGATCCCGAAACCGGATACGCCCTGGATGATCTGTTGAGCCAAGACCGGATATCGGTCTATGAACCCGCGCCGGACGAAAACCTGCCGCCCAACCCGTTTTTTCTTTTTGACGATGAAAAAGTGCCTGTCAACAGGGTCGCCTATTTTATGAGTGGGATCGTACCGGTAGAACAGCAATTGCTGGTCAAATACGGCGAACTGCGAGAAAAGCAGGAGATTACGGAATCCGGAAGGATAGAAGATTACCGAAAGGCCGCCGAACAGGTGCGGTTAGCCGGACTGGCGACAGCGGTTAATCATGAAATCGATTGGGCCATTGCCCGTGTTAAAGAAAGACTCAATGAAATCCGGCCGGGAAGGGAGACGTGCGTCCGGGAGCATTTTCAATCGCTTGTTGAAAGGTTTGAGGCGATTCGCCATCCCCGTCGGCCCGAGGAGGGGGCGCCGGATGATGCCCCTGAAGTCCTGTACCGAGCCGCAATGGACCACCAGGCCCATGCCTTTTTTATCCGCTTTCCGTTTACCATGGAGTTTCTGCTTCAGGCGGCGGCACTAAATCTGGAATTTTTTCACCTCCGGTTTCTGCTGGATTGTTTAATAGCGGGGAAATCCGATTATTTGTTTGCCGCCATGATCGATCGGAAAATTGTGGGGCTCGTTTATCTCGATATTCGTCGGGAAATTTTTTACAGGGGGCTTGAAATCAAATATATTGCCACCGTAAATGCCGTTCACCCCTCGTGGCATGATGATTTTTTCCCCCGGGTAAAGGGGATTGGCAGTTTTTTGGTGGCAGGCGTCTGGCTGCTCTGGAAAAGCGGGCGCTTTTCGGCACGGGAGATTTTTCTGGAATCGGAAGTCGGCGCCCGGCGGTTTTATGAGGCTACCGGCTTTTCCTATCGGCCGCCGTTAAAGTATGTGTTGGGGGTGCCAAAGGGCTACCCGCTGATCTATATCCTGGCCATGGCGGAAAACTGTCGGCATCTGCCAGTGCCTCTGGTCCGGGAAATTAGTCGGCTGATTCACAAACAGGCCAAATATCTGGCCCGGCGGTCTCCGGACAGGCACCCGGACCGGGAAGCGGTGCTGCGGTTTATGGTCATGGCCGTGCGCTCGGCGCATCCAGCGTTCTCGGAAGGGGCCTCTCAATCGATTCAACGGTTCAAAAAAAGGATCCCTGAAATCGAGGCGCTACAGAAAAATCCAAATAACAGCGTCCCCGCATCCGCTCTCTGGCATCCCCTTATTCAGCCCCACACCGTGCTGGTAGCCTTTGATCCGGCCTTCGGGAATCATCTGGCCGGAATATTCCACATGGAGAGCGCCAAGCGGGCAGTGGCGGTAGCGGAACTGTTAAGGGATAAGTCTGTTGCCGGCAACTGCGCTTCGGTGCCCTGCCGTAAAGCCGCTGTTGAACAGATCGCCTGGGTACACCAATCCGACTATATTGATAAGGTGGCGAAAACCGAGGGAAGGGTATTAAGTAAGCTTGACCGGGATACCCAGACGACTGCGGATTCCTTTCAAACCGCCTGCCTAGCCGTCGGCGCGGTTTTTTCCATGCTCGATGAAATCATGGCCGGCACAAACAGCTGCCGGGGGTTTGCCTTTGTGCGTCCCCCCGGCCACCATGCCGAGCCGGACCGGGCCATGGGGTTTTGCCTGTTCAACAATATCGCCCTTGGCGCCAGGTACCTCCAGCATAAATACGGCCTTTCAAAGATTATGATCATTGATATCGACGCCCATCATGGCAACGGAATCCAGAATATTTTTTACGCCACCGATAGGGTGCTCTACTTTTCTATGCATCAGTTTCCCACATTTACGGGCACCGGCAGGATGGCGGATATCGGCCGGGATAAGGGGGCCGGTTTTACGATCAATGTGCCGTTAGCGAAAAACCAGGGGGATCGGGATGTGGCCAGGGTGCTATACTTTCTGGCCGGACCCGTCGCCCGGCAGTTTAAACCGGAACTGATCCTTGTCGCGTGCGGTTTTGATTTTTACATACATGACCCCCTGACGGAAATGAACGTCACGCCCGAAGGCTATGCGTTGATGGCCCATATCCTAAAACATATCGCCGAGGCGGTCTGCGGGGGCCGGATTGCGTTTATCATGGAGGGCGGCTACAGCTTCCAGGGGATAAAGGAATGCGGACTCCGGGTTATGAAGGAGCTCTGCGATATCCCCACACTGACACCGGCAAAAACCGAAAAAATAACCGCCGCTTCGCCAGCGAGCCATCCCCAGCTTTACAAAGCCATTCAGGTATATAAACAGTACTGGCAGACTCTCGGGACGTATACCTGAAGGCCGCCTTTTCCCAATCCTTCTGTCGGGAGCAGGCGCCTGCCGGCTTCTGGCGTTCCAGTCAACCGGAATTTCATGATAATACAGCGCACTTCCGGCTTTATGGCCACAAAAAGTTTCATCCGTATCCGCATATGTCAACAGGCAATTGACGGTTTGCCTGAAGTCGAGCCCGCCAAGCCGGTCTTCGAACATTCTCTTCGCCTCCTATATAAATAATAATCTTTATATTTACAGTAAATTGGCCACTTTTTGGGCGGCGTTTATCAGCCAGAGCCAAGCTGGCACATATCTTGATAGCTGAAGGGTAAAAGCCGAAATTTCCGATTTGAATACTCGGGGATGAACAGATTATTAATCCACTTTGATTCATAGGAGGTGCCTTATGACGGATGAAACAAGAACCTCTCGAACCGGTTTTGAGGTTTCCAGGGAGTTCGAGGAAGAAAGAGCAACAATTCTGGAGCGCATGAGAATAGGTCCCAGTGAGCTAAAGGCGATCATATACAGTGTGATTCCACTAATAGCCGTTTTTTTTATCGGCTGCTGGCTGGCGGGCAATCCGTTTGATGCCACGGTGCGTGTGGCCGATTCGGGTTACAACCAGACACATAACCTGGTGGGAACCAGTGAGTGGCACATCGTCTGGTTTGTGGTGCTGGTCGGACTTATTTTTGAATTCATGGATGCCGCAGCGGGTATGGGCTTCGGGACGGCGGTAGGGGCTTTGCTGCTACTTGCTGGGTTCACGCCGGTTCAGGTTGTACCCACAATTATGATCGAACAGGCTGTTTGCGGGCTGGTCGGCACCTTCCTGCACCAGGAATTCAAAAACGTGGAATGGCGCTTTAAACCCATGTCCGAGACAATAAAACTCTGGCTACTGATTGCGGGACTGGGCTGCGTGGCGATACTGATCTCAATCACTGCGGTTTATTCCATATTTGCCGTGCACAAGGTTTGGATTAAGCTCTATGTTATAATGACCCTTTTGCTCATGGGCGCCATCTCTTTATATCAGGGCGCAAGCAAAAAAGAATGGAAGTACCGCCCCAAACTAATGACCCTGTTTGGCTTTCTGGCAGGGTTTAACAAGGGCATTGGAGGCGGCGGTTTCGGCCCTGTGGTCACAGTAGGCGGCCTCATTTCAGGTGTTCCGGTAAAGTCACAACTGGCTGTAACCGCAATTGCGGAGGGGACCGTCAGTACATTTGCGGTGATTATCTGGTTTGTCACCTTAAGTACCGGCACCCAGATTGACTTTATACTTCTGCCCTCCATGATGATTGCGGCCATAGGCTCGGGGATCATAGCGCCTTTTGCCGTGCGGGTGTTTCCTGAAAAGCTGTGGCGATGGGTGGTGCCAGCCTACTGTTTGTGCTTGGCGGCTTATGGCTTCTATCGTCTCGGGCCCACCATTATGAGTGAACTGGGGCTTTAGAATTAATGGGCCACGCAACAAGAGAAGGCCGACTGTTTTACGAGTCGGCCTTTGAATAAAATGCGGCTAAAAAGGAGTTTGACGATGAAAGGGCAGAATTCAGCCAACCCGACTGATCCGTGGAACTATGCAAGGTACCGGTTGAGAGGTTTTGGCCTTACTATGATAGTGACGGGAGGCGGCCTTATTCTATATTATCTGGGACTTTTCGGGACCTACGAGGGCCCGCTAACCCCCAATAATATCGGGCATACATTGGATGATTGGGGGGTATCCAAGTCACATATCGCTTGGTTTTTTATGGCCCTATTTATCCTGCTTCTAACATGGAACTGGGTGTTCAATACAGTTAGCCTGTTGAAGGGAAAAAGGCTTTCCTGCCGGATTACAGAGGCAGATGGCTGCTGCTGTGGGGCCAAGGTTTCTAGAAACAAAATTATGGATGGAAAAGGTAACAAATCTATCCGTTACATATGTGAAAAAGGGCATGTTGCCACCCAAGCCCATTTCCATTCAGTGAAAAAAGGCCCTTGGAGCTATTGTTTGTGTCTGGCCATGGGGCTTATTTCAGGGATGTGCATTTACTGGATATGACGAATTGGGTTTAGGGTTTTCTGTATCCGGCAAAACGACGGCTACAAACCCGATAGGCTATGACTTGGCAGTCATTTTTGGCATATTTCTTGATAGTTAATTTTTAAAAGCGTTTTGTTGATTAGATCCTCTATTCGTTTATTTGAAAGTTTTAAACGGGTGACGTCTAAATGATGCATAAGGCGGATAAAAAAAATGAGGCCCCGGAGACAACGGATCAAGCTTCCCATATTCGATCATACCGGCGGCTTTTTCGAAATTTTACCCTGCTTACGGTTATCTGTTCACTAATCCCTCTTCTATTGGTGGGCTGGGGGATCAATGCCCATTTTGCGGATTTCGCCAGGGAGCGCATGATAAAAGCGTTTGAAGACCGGATAGATTCGCATCGACGGACCATTGAACTGTTTTTAAAAGAGCGGAGCGACAAGCTGCGGCTGATCGCCTATACCCATACAAAAGGCTATCTGAGCGATCCCGAAAACTTAAAATATGTCTATGCCATGTTTAATTCGAAGTCGCCGGAAATCAGGGATTTGGGGGTTATTGATGCGGAGGGGGATCATCTGGCCTATGCGGGCCCCTACGATTTGCTGGATAAAAACTATTCGCAGGCCAAATGGTTTGCGGAAGTTATGGATAAGGACCTTTATATCAGCGACATGTTCATGGGATTCCGAAAAAAGCCGCATTTCATCATGGCGGTGGCCCGTTCGGAAAACGGCAGCCACTGGATCCTGCGCGCTACAATAGATACAGACTATTTCCGCTCTCTGGTCGAGAATGTCAAAATCGGGCAAACCGGAGAGGTCTATCTGGTGAACAAAAACGGGGTCTACCAAACCGAGCCGCGCGGGGCCCCCGATATTATGGATCATGCCGCTTTTCAGGTGGAATCGGCACAGAATGGCGTTGGGGTCCATATTTACAAAGGCGGTGGCCAGAAGTCGGGTTTTTCCGATGAAATCGTGGGTACGGCCTGGCTGGAGAAGCCCCGCTGGCTGCTGGTGGTCAAGCAGGATTACGCAGAGGCGTTTGCCGATGTCAATCATGCGAATAATGCATCTATGCTGTTTCTGCTGATCAGCGCATTAACCATTCTTGTGGTGACTGTGCTGATCGCCCGGCTGATGATCCGAATGATCAAGAAACGGGATATCCAGGCTGAATATTTGAACAAGCAGTTGATGCAGACCGGGAAGATGGCCTCTATCGGCGAGCTCTCCGCCGGCGTGGCGCATGAAATCAACAACCCAATCGCCATTATTCAGACGGAACGGCAGATCCTGCTGGATTATTATAATAAGCAAAAACCAATGGACAGCGATGCGTTTAGGGCGCAGCTGCTGGATTCCATGGACCAGATTGATATACAGGCACAGCGGTGCAAGCGCATAACCCAGAATCTGCTGCGCTTCTCCCGCAGGACGCGCTCGATTATCGAATCTGTGGACTTAAACCGGTTTATCGGCGAGGTGATTGAGCTTATGGAGCGTGAGGCCCGCACCAGCGGGATCAAATTTATACCCGAGCTTGAAAATGGCATGCCGCCAATTGAATCGGACCCCTCCCAGCTGCAGCAGGTATTTTTGAACCTCATTACCAACGCCATTGATGCCCATGAAGAAAAATCATACGGGTCGATACGTATTACCTCAAGTGCGGATCATTCAAGGCAAGGGGTCTATATAAGAATTGCCGATACCGGCGCCGGCATTTCCGAAGAGAATCTCGAAAAAATATTTGATCCGTTTTTTACCACAAAGGCAGTGGGCAAGGGCACCGGCCTCGGGCTTTCCATTTGTTACAGCATTGTCAAGCAATTGGGCGGGGATATCAGCGTTTCCAGCAGGGTGGGGGAGGGAACGGAATTCACCCTTTTTCTGCCTTTTGAAATGCCCGAGGCCGTGACAAAGGGTGAGGGCAGCCCTGGTGAAAACCAGACGCCCATGAAAAAAGCCATATGATAAAGGAGGCTCACCAATGATTAAACGAAAAATTTTACTCGTCGACGATGAGATCGTTTTCACCAAAAACATGGCCAAGCTGCTCGAGGAGCGGGAGTATCGCGTCTCCGCGGTGAACAGCGGTGACGCGGCCATTAAGGCGCTGGAAGCGGATGATTTTGATGTGGTGGTACTGGATTTGAAGATGCCAGGCATGGATGGGATAACCACCCTAAGGGAAATCAAGAAGCTGGGGCTGTTTACGGAAACCCTTATACTCACGGGCCATGGTTCAATTGATACCGCCCTGGAGGCGATTAAAATCGGGGCATACGATTACTTGACCAAACCGTGCGAGATCGATGAACTGGTCGAAAAACTCGAAGACGCCCAGATTCAAAAGGATTCCGGAGAGCAGAAGGATATGGCGGATAAAATCCAGCGGGTGGTGGAATCGCCGTCCGCTGCGTTCGAGCTGTTTGAAAAGAAAAAAAAGAAATAGGCATCCATACGGGAAAAAGTTAGGATTGGCACGTCTTGTGCAATATAATTACTTGTGCAGCATAGCATGGGTAAGAAAAGGCGTTTCGTTTTTTCAATAGAGTTGAATACCAGGCCTAATTATGACTGTCATGATACTCGGCGTCGGCAATATCCTGCGCTCAGATGACGGATTCGGCATCTATGTCGTTCAGCGGCTCCAGCGGGAATACGATTTTGCCAAACGGGTGGTCATCCTGGACGGCCATATCCTCGGTCTAAATTTAATGCCGTTGGTCCTTGAATCGGATGGGCTCATGATCGTGGATACCATGGTAACCAATGGGCGGCCCGGTGATATCTACCGCCTTGAAGGCGAATCGATCCTGTTAAATGGGGATAAGCGCCGGCACAGCGTTCATCAGCTTAAGCTTCAGGATATGCTGGGCATATGCCGGGTGCTTTTCGGGCTTCCACCGACCGTGATATTCGGCATCGAGCCGTTTAGCTTGGATGTGGGCGCCCATTTGACCCCATTTATTGCTGGCAGGGTCGATAAAATGATCGGGATGCTGCTTGGGGAGCTCGAGGCGATGAAAATTGACTGGAAACCAAAGGATCCGACTTTATGTGTCTTGCCATTCCGTCAAAAGTAGTTCGCATTGAAGACGGCTGCGGCATCGTCGATGTGGATGGTGTGCGGCGGAAAGTTAACATCCAGCTGCTTTCGGATGTCAGCGTCGGCGACTACATTATCGTGCATGCCGGTTACGGGTTGCATAAAATCGATGCACGCACAGCAAATGGAGCGCTGGCATTGCTGCGGGCGGCATCTTCTCTTTTAAACGGCCCCCATCCATGAGGTGAGTTTGCCGATGATGAAGCTAATGAGCGCATTTCATGCCAAAGCGCCCGGCCCTTTGACCCGCGTCGGCCGGTATGTTGAAATAGAAGGCATCGTCCAGGGGGTGGGTTTCAGGCCTTTTATCTATCGCCTGGCCAACGCACACCAACTGGATGGTGAGGTCTGTAATACCTCCCGGGGCGTATCTATTCATATAGCGGGGACAGGATCGGAAGTCGAGGCGTTTTGCGGCGAAATAACCGAAAAAAGCCCACCGTTGGCGCAGATTAGCAATATCCGGGTCGCGTCGGCACCGTTCGTCCATTGGAGGGGGTTCGCTATCGCGGACAGCCATGTCCAATCATCCCGCGATACCCTGATTTCTCCTGATATCGCCATATGCCAGGACTGCCTGGCCGAACTTTTCGACTCCGATAACCGGCGTTTTGGTTATCCATTTATCAATTGCACGAATTGCGGTCCACGCTATTCGATTATCGAAGATGTTCCTTATGACCGGCCATATACTTCTATGAAGGGCTTTACAATGTGCCGGCAATGCCATGCAGAATACAACAATCCTGAAAACAGACGGTTTCATGCCCAGCCCAATGCTTGTCCCATCTGCGGTCCGCAGGTGGCCCTTTATGATCATCGGGGAGACCGTATACTGGCCGATGATGCCGTCAAACGAACGATTTATCTATTGCGTCAAGGGTTTATCATGGCGATCAAGGGACTTGGAGGGTTTCACCTGGCCTGTGATGCCCAATGCCACGAAGCTGTGTTAAGGTTGAGGCGTCGGAAACACCGGGAGGAAAAACCGCTGGCTATGATGTCATATGATATTAATAAGATACGATCCTATGCCTTTGTCGGCCATGGTGCGCGCCAAGTCCTCGAATCCGCCAGACGTCCGATTGTGTTATTGAAAAAAAAATTCCCAAACACCATATCCGAGGCAGTCGCACCGCAGAACAAGTACTTTGGCGTCATGCTGCCCTATACGCCCCTGCATTACTTATTGCTTCACGATGATTTTACGGCCCTGGTCATGACCAGCGCAAACCTAAGTGACGAGCCGATTATCAAGGACAACGGGGCGGCTTTTATGCATCTTTCATCCGTCGCCGATTATTTTCTTATCCATGATCGGCGGATTTATCAGCGGTCCGACGATTCTGTGGTGGCATATACCGCCGGTTCAGAGCGGATAATCCGACGGTCAAGAGGGTATGTGCCAGCCCCCGTGTTTTTAGATAAAAATGTCGGTCGGGTTCTGGCCTGTGGTGGGGAATTGAAAAATACGATATGCCTGACCAAATCCAACCGGGCCTTTCTGAGCCAGCACATCGGGGACCTAAAAAACATGGGAAGCTATGCCTTCTTCCGGTCAACCATCGATCATCTGAAGCGAATTTTAGACATTGACCCTGACATCATAGCCCATGACCTTCATCCGGATTATCTGAGCACCCAATATGCCAGGGAAAATGAGCAGAACCGGCTGGTCGGCGTCCAGCATCATCACGCCCATATCGCCAGCTGTATGGCCGAGCACCAACTCAGAGGGCCGGTAATCGGATTGGCCCTTGATGGTACCGGTTACGGCACTGACGGTCATATATGGGGAGGAGAGGTGCTTATTACCGAAATGAGCGGATTCCAGCGCGCGGGCCATCTCGAGTATATGCCTATGCCCGGCGGAGCTGCGGCCATTAACGAACCTTGGCGCATGGCGATAGCGTTTCTGGTCCACACTTTTGGAGAGAACAGTTTTATGAATCTGAACCTGCCGGTTTTACAAGACGTCGATGATACCCACATTCAAACGATGGCGGCCCTAATATCAAAACGGCTTAATGCTCCCCTGACCTCCAGTGTTGGCCGTTTGTTTGACGGGGTCGTGGCAATTCTAGGGTTGAGCTATCGTATTTCCTATGAGGGTCAGGCGGCCATAACATTGGAGATGAAGGCTTCAGATAATGTTGATGGCATATATGACTACGGATGGAAACCAACCGAGCCGGTTCAGGTTCAAATAAAACCGATTATCCGGGGTATCGTGGGGGATATGCAAAACGGCGTGGCCATACAGGTAATAAGCCGCAAGTTCCATAATACATTGATTCATCTGTTTGCCGATCTGTGTGTGGACATCGGAAGACGACACGGGCTGAATCGCGTGGTGTTAAGCGGCGGCGTGTTTCAGAATTCGATCCTGCTTTGCGGCATGATAGCCGCACTGGAAAAACAGGGTTTTGAGGTTTTTTCGCATCGCCTGGTGCCTTGCAATGACGGTGGCATATCCCTGGGACAGGCTGTAGTGGCTGCAGAGCACCCTTTTTCTATTTAAAAAGAAGGAAAAAGACAGGGAAATGGTTGGGTCTTAATGAGATTTATCGATGAATACCGAGCCTCAGACCTCTCGGCGTATCTGGCGGAGCAGATCGCACGGATCAGTGTAACACCTGTTCGTATTATGGAGGTTTGCGGATCCCATACAGTTTCTATTTTCAGAAATGGAATCCGCGCCTTGCTTCCCGATACAATTACCCTGCTCTCCGGCCCGGGGTGCCCGGTATGCGTTACGGCCCAGGGTGAAATCGATGCCATGATCGGCCTTTCTGAAATTGATGATGTTATCATTGTCACATTCGGAGACATGCTCCGGGTGCCGGGGACCAGTTGTTCATTGATGCAGGTACGTTCCGAAGGACGCGATGTGCGTGTGGTCTATTCATGCGAGGATGCTCTAGCGATCGCCGACGCCAATCCAGACAGACGGGTCGTTTTCCTGGGGATCGGGTTTGAAACTACCGCGCCGCTAATCGCGTCCACGATATTATCGGCGAAACAGGCCGGGCTGAAGAATTTTTCCGTTTTTTCAGCACACAAGCGGGTGCCCGAGGTACTGGCGGCATTGATGGCTTACAAGGATCTGGCCATCGACGGTTTGATACTACCCGGCCATGTGTCCATGGTTATCGGAAAAAGGGCCTATTGGCCGTTGTATGCTGAATATCCCCGACCCTATGTCATTGCCGGTTTTGAACCGGTAGACATTTTAAACGCCATTCTTCTTATTGTCGGCCAGATCGAGGCAAAGGCGCCCAGGTTAAAAAATGCCTATCCGCGCGCCGTTTCTATTGCCGGTAATAAAAGGGCCCAGGAAATGATGGCTTCCGTTTTTCAACCTTCGGACGCCAACTGGCGGGGTTTAGGCCGGCTTGCAGGCAGTGGCCTTAAAATCAGACGGCATCTGGAAGCATTTGATGCGGAAAAAATTTTTCAGATGCATGTTTCAGAACAATGCGAATTGGAAGGCTGCGATTGCGGCAAAGTGCTGCTCGGCCTGAAAACCCCGCCGGAGTGCCCCCTTTATAAAAAGGTCTGCACGCCCTCTTATCCGGTGGGTCCCTGCATGGTGTCAAGCGAAGGGACGTGCGGGGCATATTACCGGTATGCGGAAAAATAATATGCCGACCCGCCGATGGTTGAACATATGAAAGGGCAGACAATGAATGATAGCGTTATCCATTTGGACCACGGCAGCGGGGGGCGGCTATCCTATCAGTTGATCACCCGCCATATCGTACCGGTATTCGACAACCCGATTCTCAAACAGTTGGACGACGGCGCGGTGTTTGATATAGATCGGATACGGTTGGCGTTTTCAACGGACAGCTTCACGGTGGATCCGATTTTTTTCCCGGGCGGCGATATCGGGGAGCTGGCAGTCAATGGCACGGTAAATGACCTTGCCATGTGCGGGGCCGTACCAAAGTATTTGAGCTGCGGGATGATTATAGAAGCCGGGTTTTCAATGGCCGACCTTAACCGGATACTCGATAGTATGCGGTTGGCAGCAAAAAAAGCGGATGTGCAGATTGTGACGGGGGATACGAAAGTGGTACCAAAAAGGGCGGCGGATAAAGTATTTATCAACACCTCGGGTGTCGGTCTAGTTCCACCGGGCGTTGAAATCGGCGGCCATTTAGCCCGGGTGGGCGATAAAGTCATCCTGAGCGGGCCTATCGCTGATCACGGGATAACTATTTTAATAAATAGAGAAAAAATGGATTTTGAGTCCGCCGTCAAAAGCGATACTGCGCCCCTGAATCACATGGTGTACGCGATGATTCAACAGGGCGGCGGCGTTCATGTATTAAGAGACCCTACACGTGGTGGCTTGGCTACGGCTTTAAACGAGATCGCACTTCAATCGCAGGTCGGCATAGGCATTTATGAAGCAAACATTCCAGTGAATACCGAGACGTCATCTATTTGCGAACTGCTCGGTTTTGATCCTTTGTATATGGCAAATGAGGGTAAGCTGATCGCATGCGTGGCACCGGACCATGCCGATTCGGTCCTCGAGGTTATCCAGAAGCACGCCTTTGGCATTGATGCGTCTATTATCGGAGAGGTCGTGGCCGATCATCCGGGAAGGGTTTTTATGAAAACGCGCATCGGCGGAACAAGAATCGTCGATATGCTGACCGGCGAACCGTTTCCTAGAATCTGTTGAATTACGTAAGCTTTCCTAGTTAGTTATTGTCCGCCTATCCTCAGTGCTTTACCCCCAGCATAAAATGCAATCAGGAGTAGACAATTGTCAACTGTTGAATGACAATTACTACATCAACTGCCCACCTCATCTGAAATTCTAAATCTATTTTTGAAAACCAGCCGAGCGTTCGATTCTATTATTCCCTTATAAACCCAATAAAATTAAAACTTTAAACTAAGTCCCACAATAAAAATTTTTCAATTCCTCCTTGGCGTGGTTTGGCTTAATAGTTGCAAAACTAGGCAGTAAACAACCTAACCATAACTAGTGAAAAGGAGGAGGTATGCAGACGATGAAGAAAAACAGGAAAATAATAAGTATGATAAAAGTGTTCAGCATCTTCGTGATGGGCTTGTTCTGTTTAGGAATTGTAAACGCCTACGCCTATCTGGTCGAATTCGATGAGACGCGGTGGGTCGATTTCAAGATAAGGGGACAGTTGGCCTATCATTACCTGGATAAACGGGGGGGCGGAAATGATGATCACTTTAACTATTTTGAACCCACAGAGGCGGAGTTCTATGCCAAGGGCCAGGTTACCCCATTACTTAAGTTTTTCACCCAATGGGAGGTTTCTTATAAAGAATTGGATTTAGACGGCAAAGAGGTACAGGAGAGTGATACCAAGATGAAAGAAACCGGCGTCGTGATCCCATTTTCCCCTGAATTTAATATAAGGTTCGGACGGATACGTATGCCTGTCAGCCGGTATCACCAAAGATCGGATTATACGAAGCTTATTCCCACGGATTATTTCTACAGGTATGACGTTTATGAGTTGACCAAAGAAAGATCCGGTGATCTAAAGCTTGGCTTTAATAAAACCGTGCTCAATGTCCGGGAACCGGGCGCTTTATTTTTTGGAAGCACTTGTGAGGGAATGTTTCGATATTATTTGGGTCTATATAACCAGGAGCATAACAACCATAAAGATTTCAGGTACACGGCAAGACTCGTCTTTACCCCGACCATGTTAGGGTTCAAGCCCGAGACGTCACTCAAAGGAACAAGGGGGGATACATACCTGGGCAGAAAGGATGTGTTAACTATCGGGTTGGGCTATTCCAAGAGTAAGATCAACTCCGACGATTTGTATGACCTAGATACCGGGCCTACTCTGGACAATGATATATATGCCATTGATGTGACCTTTGAAAAAAAATACGGCGCCATCGTGCCGAATTTCGGCGCCGGCTACATCAAAGCGGAAGAGAGCCATCTGGGGGCCATGGATCAAGCACAGGATAGCGAGTTCTGGTGGATTCAGGGACAGCTACTCTATGATGAGAAAATCGGTTTTGGGAAGCCAGCCATTGCTACCCGGTTTGAAAGGGTGGCGGCGGATGATGCCTATCGAAATGAGGATTTCACGTCCGATCGGTCATCTATTTCTTTTAACTACTACTTTCAGGGCTATGATGCGATGATAGCGTTTTGTCTGGATCATATAGAGTACAAGGACGGCGCGGAGGATTACCTGAAAGGGAAGTACGAAGACTCGGTTACCGACGGTTCGCTCTTCTTCCAGTTCGTATTCTAAAGATCAGCGGTTTAAGCGGGGATGGCGGTGTCGCCATCCCCGCTTGATTTATATCCCGCCTTGGAAGCCTGGCCGCACGGGCCCGGGGGCTTTTAAATGATTTCGGCCTCATCCGGTTTTGGACTTGCCGTACATGCTGCTTATGGTGTCATTATATTTGTCCACCACGCATTTACGCTTGATCTTCATGGTGGGGGTGACTTCATTTTGGTCCACAGAGAACTCATTCGGGAGCAGCGTAAATTCCTTGACTTTTTCATAGTTCGCCAAGTCCTTGGAGCGCTCATTGATCCGCTGCCGGTAAAGCTCGATAATATCCGGATGCCGGACCAGTTCGGCCCGGCTGTTGTATTTGATATCGTGATTTTGCGCATATTCCTCCAGGGCTTCAAAAGAGGGGACGACCAGGGCGGAAACAAACCTCTTCTGCTCACCGATCACCATTACTTGCTCAATGTAGTGATCCGCGCCGAGGGTGGATTCAATAAGCTGGGGGGCGATGTATTTGCCGCCCGAGGTCTTCATCAGGTCCTTGATCCGGTCTGTAATCCGCAGCTCGCCGTTTTCATCGAATTCTCCCACATCGCCGGATCTAAACCATCCGTCTTCGGTGAATGCCTCGGCGCTCACTTCAGGCTTGTTGTAGTAGCCGCGCATGACATTGCCGCCTTTGATTAGAATCTCGCCGTTCTCAGCAGTTTTTACCTGCACCCCGGGAAGGGGCGTACCAACTAAACCGAATTTGAAATTATGGGGCGGGTGACAGGTGACCGTGGCTGTGGTTTCACTCAATCCGTAGCCGTACCAGATAAACATGCTGGCCGCGTAAAAGAATTCTTCGATATTCTGGGCGAGGGGCGCACCGGCACACGGCATGAACCGGATACGCCCGCCGGCCAGATCCCTGATCTTGCTAAGCACCAGTTTGTCTGCCAGCCTGTATTTCATCTCCAGGGTTAAGGAAACGAAATTCTGATCCTTTTTCAGCCCGTTGCGTCGGGCACCGGTATCAAGCGCCCAGTGAAACAGCTTCTTTTTTACCGGTGAGGCGGATTCGAGGTTGTGATAGACGGCCGCATAGATCTTTTCATATACACGGGGCACCGAGCACATAATAGTTGGCCGGGCTTCCTTGATAAAATCGATAATCTGTTGGGGATCATCCAGGTAGATGATCTCCATGCCTTTGTACAGAGCATAATAGGTCCAGGCCCGTTCAAAGATATGGGAAAGCGGCAGGAAGCAAAGGGATACATCCTGATCATTCGGATTCATCAGTCGTTGGTCATGGGCGGCGGCGGCAAAGAAAATATTGGCGTGCAGCAGTATAACCCCTTTAGGCTCACCGGTGGTGCCTGAGGTATAGATCAGGGTGAGGATGTCATCCTGCGTCGCCCGGGCCATCCGGTTTTCAATTGCATCGTCTGAATCTGAATTTTTTCCGATCTCAAGAAAATCGGAGAAGTACATGGCGTTTTCCGTGTCATCGAGTCGAATGTTCGGATCGAATGCGATGATTTTTTTGAGTGCGTCCGACTTGGGGAAAAGGGTTTTGGCCTTGTCGTACTGTTCCTGGCTACCCACGAAAATGAGGCGGGCCTGGCAGTCATTGACGATATATTCGGCCTGGCCGGCCGTATTGGTGGCATAGATGAAAACCGGGACGGCCCGGATGCCAAGCGCGGCAATATCTGTGATGGTGCATTCCGGCTTGTTCTGGGAAAAGATGGCAACCATTTGCTGATCTTCAATGCCCATCTCCAACATGGCCTTTGCCGCCTGGTTGATTTTTTCCCCGAGTTCGCTCCATGATATGGACTCCCATTGACCTGCCTTTTTGGCCCGCATGACGGTTTTGTCGCCGTATCTCTTGATCTGTTCCCGGATTAACAGATAATAATTGGGTTTGTCGGATGTTTCGAGTCCGCCATAATCTGTTGCCATTTGATTCCTCCTTTTTTCGTTACGCGGCCGTTATAGCCCCCCAAAGCGATTCAAGTCCGGCAGTCGTCAAAGATTATCCCCGTCGAACCTGAAATAGGCCTCTGTCAGTTCAGAAGAGTCCTTCACGGCCGTCCTGGCAAGCCCGCAGCGGCTTCGACAGATAACCGGAAGCCGTCTTCGCCATAGCTTTCTTTGTTCTTCAGAGATAAACTCGACCGGCTCGAGATAGGGGATCATCATATCGCAGACCTGGCTATGCAGCGTTATCAATACCCTTAACGTGGCCAAAAGAGATTTTCGATGGCCCCCCGCCATCCGTTCAGACTGTATTTCGTTTTTCATGGCGCCCTCCGTTTTTTAAGCGGTATTATTATCTGCGCTGGGTTCTCGTGGGTTAAGATTTTTTCAATATCCCCCCTTTTCGTAGCCAGGTTTTTAGCCATTCAATGGCTTGATATGGAACCGGTTTGATTGTCGTTCATACAGTAGACGCCTATAGGGGCGATCTCTCGGCCCTGACCGCCGATAAAAATGATTTTTCTTGAGGATTGGCGGGGCATGGGAAAGTTCTTCAAAAAAACATCCCTGCCGAATGGATGTATTGAATCGATATTATCGGTTTCAATATAGATTTTTCCTTCCTCACCAGCGTTTTCTGCCAGCATGCAGATCAGCTCCATTGCCGAGCTCCCGTCAAAATCTCCGCTCAGTTTCAAGTGGAGGCTGTTTTTTTTACGGTATCGCGTCATCCTGAAGTTGGCTGCCATTTAGGACCCCCTTTTCATAAACGATTGCTGTTAAAGCAGCAGGCCTGAGAAGCCTGTTAGGCCTTGTTGAGGCGCTCTTCTTTAACTAAAATGCAAACCGGGTGCCATAAAATTAAATCCAGCTGAAAACTAACACCTTTTGTTAATCGAATTTTTTTAATTAATTATATGGATGGCGGAAAAAGGATAGGGGACAGGCGCAAAAAGATGGAGGGGGGGGTAACCAAATTGTTTACAGGTTGATAAATTTTTTTGACAATCTATCAAAAAGCCGATTGCGAGAACGCGTACGAGTACGAATCAAACCTTCCTTTCTGCAAAAATGCCGCGTCAGCCGAATAAACTTTTTTTACGAAGCCATCAAGCCTTTGGAAACGAAAGGACGAACTCTGTCCCCTTGCCGGGTACACTTTTGACGGAAATTTTTCCCTTACGGCTTTCAACGATTTTTTTAACAAAGGAAAGCCCCATGCCCCTGCCATAGGGATCTTTTTTTTTGGCCGCCGGGGCTCGGAAACGGCCGTCAAATATTTGGGCCAGCTCTTTGGCCCTGATACCGATGCCGGTATCCACAATTCGAAGAATTACCTTGTCCTCAAGGGCATAAAGGTCGAGAAGCACGCGACCGCCGTTTTCAGTATATTTAATGGCGTTAGACAACAGGTTGTTTAAAACAATGTCCAGGTCCCACTCTGCCGACCGGACGAACAGCTCGGTTTCCGGCAGATGTATCTTGAGGTCAATATTTTTATTTTGGGCAATTTCGGCATACATGGTGGCCGCCTTGCTAAGATATTCGTTCATGGATACCGGCGTCAGTTCTACACGGCCCCTGGATTCCCATTGATACATATCCAGCAGCCCGGTTGAAGTCTCCATTATCGAATCGATGCGATCGCTCATCCGCTCAACCAGTTCCCGCTGCTTATCGGTAAGCGGGCCGACGTATGCCTTTGCCATAACTTCCAGAATTCCCTGTATGGCCATCAGGGGCGCCTTGATTTCATGGGATATGAGCCTGATGAATTCGTTTTTTATTTCATCCTGTTTTTTCTGGAATTCGTAAATCCGGGCATTTTCAATGGACACCGCCGCCTGGCCGGATAGGGCCAGAAGGAATTCATTGTCCTCTTTTGTAAATTCGCGTTTTTCCACTGTGTAAAGCCGTAAAGAGCCGATAAATTTATCTCGGGCCTGAAGCGGCACGGCCAGTATGCTGACGATCCCCTCTTTCATTGCAGCCTCCGGATACTCCAGCGAGGCGTCTTTGGCCGCATCCTCGATATAGTGAAAACACCCCCGCCGGATTTCCGGAATGCTTCTATCCGGATGGACCGGTCCCTTGGACAGGTATTGGTCACTTAAGCCGCAGGCGGATACGAGGTCCAGTTGATTGGCGGCTTCATCCAGAAGGTATATGGCAACGCCCTTGACATTCATCAGTTTGCGGACCTGCCGGCATATGAATCGCAGCCGTGGATGAAACCCCAGGGTCGAAGTGGTGTCTTTGGCCAACTGGTTCAATAACTCCAGGCGCTGGTTCGCATGCTCCAAGTGGTCTCTGAACTCACTAAAACTAACAATTATATGATTTAAGCGGTTCATCAGGCGGCCAACTATCAGTACGCTGATAAACAGTACGGCATCGAAAAAGAACAGGACAAGGAGGACAAAGCCGGGGGCTTCGCGTACCCTCTGGGGAATAAAAGAAGCCGGGTAGACCGGCCAAATGGCATCGATAAACTTGAGCAGGGCGATGGCATTGGTCGTAAGCGCCATGCCGATGATATAATAGAACCGGTTTCGGCTCGGCTGTAAAACACCGATTAGAATCATGTGTAAAAGAAAATAGGGGAGAAAAAAGCTTGCCGCTCCGCCTGTATAATGGAACATCAAAGAAACGGCCGCCCAGTCGAGAGCCAACTGGGTTATGTCCCATTTTTTAATGGCGTCGGAATCCGCCAACGGCTCAGTGCGAAGGATTCTCTGCAGTGCATACTGCAACCCCCCGTTTCCGGCGGCTAGCAGCGCGCAAATTTGATATATGGGTATTTCCGGGATGTTCAGGATAGAAAAAGCATTGATGAGGGGGGTGCCCCCGCCGACAATGGCCAATAGTATCCAGCGCAGGCGGATGCCCCATTTGCGCTTGGCGGTCACTACTTCCCGGCCGCTTACCCCGGCAGCTGATGGTGGCGGTGATGAATCTGCCCTCATTCCATATGTCAGCCTGTTTGCAGCATTTGTTTGATTTTATCAATCAGGGAGTCAAGTTTTATCGGTTTTTCAATAAACGCTTCCACCGGCAGAAAGTCTTCGTCTTTTTCCGGAGAAAACGTCATATTCATTTTTTGGGGGATCCCGGTCAGCATAAGAATGGGGATTTGCGCATAGGCCTTGTATTCGGATTTCGGGTCCGGGTTTTTGAGCTTCTGGGAGAGTTGGAAGCCCTCGGTGATCGTATCCATCATGACGTCCATGACGATTAGGTCCGGTGCAGCGGCTTTAATTTTTTCCAGGCCTTCCGTGCCGTTTTCGGCCGTTTCCACCTGGAATCCGTTGGCCTCCAGAGCGATTTTAATGCCTTCGACCAGATCCGGGTCGTCGTCAATGACAAGGATTTTAGGATCAGCCATTGTTTTTCTCCTTTAAATAAAGATACAATGAGTTGAGCATGAGATACAAGGATCATATGCGCGTACCAGCATTTCCATGGTCAGCTCGATCTCTTCCCGGGCCCAATCCTTTATCTGGGGAACCAGGCCCTCGAAGTCTTTCTGGATGTTGCCGTGATTTTGGTTTGTCGGGATGACGCAGTTGGCAAATGTGCATACGCCGGCTTCATCATATTCATACTCATGAAACAGAATGCCTCTCGGCACTTCTATAGAAGCCGCAGCCTTACCCGCTTTTGGGGTGACCCGCGCCTGCTCTTCAATGAACCCGTCAAAGAGGATTTTGTCGATCAATCCGATGCTATCCTCAAGATTGTGGGCGATCTCTACGATCTGTGCGATGCTGTTCATGAACGGGTTGCAGGTGATCGGTTTTAGATTAAAAGCGCCAGCCACAGATTTGGCCTTCGGGGAAAGCTGTTCATAGTTATTGTTGAGCCTTGCCAGGGCGCCGACCATATAGGCATCCCGATTGTGTTTTGAAAATTTGGCCGTTGATTGCGGGACCATGTATTCATTGGACACCCGGGTATAATCCTCCACCGGCCATTTGCCTCCGTCTGTTGAGGCGATATCTCCGTCATAAAATGCATATTCATCTGGATGTGACAGGGCGATAAATTCGGTTTCCCGATGAAAATCCGGCAACCTGTCGGCATTCGCGCGGACCAGTTCCACCAGGGCATCCAGATCAGCCAACCCATCCGCCAGTTTTTTTCGAAGGTTTTTTAGCTCCACCGGCGTCGGCCATTTGGCAAATCCGCCGACCACCGGCCGTTGGGGATGGGTGGTCCGGCCGCCGATCAGATCGGACATCTCATTGGACAGTTGATGGATTCGAACCACGACCATCACTTCATTGCGGTGGGATCCGGACAGGGCAATGACGCTCGGCGCGCCCAAAAGATCCGGCAGCACCAGATAGCCCACGTGAAGGATATGGCTTTGGATGTTTTCCGCATGCAGCAAAAGTTTTCTCATATTCCGGGTTTGTTCGGAAACAACAACACCCATGGCTTTTTCGGTCGCCTTTAAAGAGGTGAGCGTATGGCCGATGGAACAGATGCCGCAAATACGCGAGGTAATATGGGCCGTCTCATACCATTTTCGCCCCCTTACCATGGCTTCAAAAAAGCGCGGCGCCTCAACCACATGCCACTGGCAGTTTTGCACCTGGCCGTCCTTTATGGTGATATCAATATTGCCGTGCCCCTCGACCCGGGTAAGATGGTCGATTTTGATGGTTTTGGTCTCGTTCATTTGGCCACCTCCGAGTATCCGTTGTAAAGCCGGAATTTTCTGAAAATATCTGTTAGGTCCAAGCCGTATTTGGCAAGAATTTCACGCTGGGAATCCGTATTCGGCTCATCGACCAGCCCCCTGCATCCCCAGCAGGCGCCGCCTTCTCTGATACAGGCAGCGCCGCAACCGGCCCGGGTAATCGGGCCCAGGCATGGCATCCCCCGCTCAAAGGCGCAAACATTGCCGGCTAGTTTGCATTCAACGCATACCGGGTAATTCGGAATTTCGGGTTTTTTGCCCAAAAGCAGGGATTTTAATACATAAATAAACTCATTGCGGGAAATCGGGCACCCCGGAATTTCATAATCTACCGGGACAACCGCCTTTAACGGTCTGGCCGCATAGGTTTCATAGCTCGTCGCCTTTTCGCCGTACACGGTTTCCCGTACGTAATCGAGTTCAAAGAAGTTCTTCAGGCAGTTAATGCCGCCGATCGCCGCACAGGAGCCCAGGGCGATCAGGGTGGACGTATTTTTCCTTATGGCTTTCAACCGGGATTCATCGGATCGGCGAGTGATTGACCCTTCGACAAACGCAATATCATAGTTATCCGAATGCTCTTTCATAGCCTCCCGGAAGCTGACAATATCGATATGATCAAGAATCCCTAAGAGATCCGCCTCCAGGTTGACGACTTGGAGCTGGCAGCCTTCGCAGCCGGTAAAATCGAAAAACGCCACTCTGGGTTTGCTCATCATAATGCCTCCTTTAAGTCAGTGATGTCCGAATATCGAAACACCGGACCATCCTGGCAGACATAGACATCGTTTATTTGACAGTGGCCGCATTTGCCTAAGCCACATTTCATTCGGCGTTCGAGAGAGACAAAAATCCGGTTATCCGGAATCCCTTTGGCCCGAGCCTCCAGAATGACGAAACGATACATCACGGGCGGGCCCACAACAACGCAATATGTCTCAGCAGGATTTACCTGGAATTTCGGGAAGAGCGTCGTAATGACGCCGACGTTGCCGGTCCAGTTCGGATCCGGGCGATCCACGCTTTCCAGGTATCGAATATCATCGCGATTCGCCCACTGTTCCAGCTCCTTGAGAAACAGTCGTTCGCCGGGATTTCTGGCGCCGAACAGGATAATAATGTCCTTGTAGTCATTTCGGTGATTCAGCACATAATGAATAAATGAGCGCGCGGGCACCAGGCCGATGCCGCCGGCGACAAACAGGATGTTTTTGCCGCGGCACTCTTCGACCGGGAATGAAGTGCCGTATGGGCCGCGGATCCCGACCCGCTGACCGGTTTTAAAATTTTGAACCGCAGAGGTGACATTGCCGACTTTTCGTATGGCCAACTCAAACGTATTTCGCTCTGAAGGGGCAGAAGACACGGATATGGGCGCTTCCCCAATGCCCATAATGGATAGCTCAATAAACTGGCCGGGCCTATGGCCAAGCGGTCTGCCGTTTAACAGGGATAATTCGAAGAGCTTTTCTGTGTTGGTTAACTGCTCGATACGTGAAATCTCCGCCCATTGCGGGACATATGGAGAAGTTTCGGCGATTGCATGAGTCATTTGCCCCCCTCCCTGTATTCTTGCTTAAGTTTTTTAAACACCCGAACCGGGTCCGCAATATCGGCCAGGCATGCGGATGCGCATCGCCCGCAGCCGACACAGGCGAAGTCTTGTAAAGTGTCGAGCTGATACAATCCTTTCCGATAGAATCGATGGCGATACCTTGCTGTTCGGGATTCACGAAAATTTTCCCCGGAGCCGACCTTTGCAAAATCCTTGAGCAGGCAGCCATCCCACTTCCTGTAACGGGTTCCCTGCTTCAGATCCAGGTCCATCTCATCCTGGACGTCAAAGCAGTAGCAGGTCGGACAGACAAAATTGCAGGCCCCGCAGCTCAAACATTTATTCGCGTTTTCCCGCCAAATAGGGCTTTCCTTCGAATGCTCCAGAAGTTTGGGAATCTCGTAGCTGGGAAAATCGAGTCCGTTGATCAGGCTCTTGCTGTAGAGATTCGTGCGCAGGGTGACCCGTTTGCTTTTCTCATCGCCTGTTGCCGGCTGTGTCCGGGCATAGGTGGATATCAACGTCTCGCCACTGGCGCTGCCTATTTCCACGGCATAGGAATCCTCGAGATCCGTGAACATCAGATCAAAGCCTTCATTGACGCTTGCGGCGCCCATATCCGCCCAGAAGGAATGCGGCGATATTCGTTTCGGATCCACACCGATCAGAAAGCTCGCCTCCCTTCGTTTCAAGTAATGGGGATCAGGGGGGTCTTTTGAAAACACCTTGTCCAGTATGGCAATGGCCTTCAGGTCATAGGGATGGATGCCGAAAATTACCTGCGGGGGGCTTTCAAAAACCGGGGAGACCTCCAGTTCCGGTGAAGTGGAAAAATGAAAAAGCGTCTCCCGGGGCGGGAGGAAATATTTTTTCGGGGGATAGCGGGTACAGTCAAAGTCCATACAGAGTTGTTCCGGAGAATCAATGGTGTCGTAGAGATAGGCGCCGTTATTTTTTACCACCCCTTCAACCCGGTAATGCGCGAGCAGATTTTGGACAAATTTTTTTAGCTCTCCTTTGTCCATAATTCGTAAATTCATAACATATCCTCCATATAAGGGGTTAATGGGCCTGAGAGCGTTGGGCGCTTGCCGTTAAAAAGCAATCAAAGGGAGATGCGTTGAACAAAATCGATTTTGCGCCATTTTTTGAAGTCTAAAATTGCAATACTAATGCCAATCAATTATTGACAATCTCGTAAAAAGTCGTTTTTAGGATGGCAAAGTAAAAAGTTCAAGATCAAGGCGCGCAAAATCCCGAGGAATGCAGCGTACTTAGCTGTACGTGAAATTCCGAGGGACGGAAGCGCAACACAGATATTGGACTTCTAAGTAACTTCGTTAGGTATTGGGTTATGGGTTTTAGGTATTAGGTTAAAAATCATAATGTTATACACTTCACCCATTAAACTCATAAAAGAAGTTACTTCTAAGCTCGGTCCCGGGC
>Ga0209925_1000324_pt1 | contig 25458 bp, 28 predicted proteins | sample SalPonR2_A_D1_MG_FD_185702 | JGI IMG/M metagenome (GOLD analysis project Ga0209925, IMG submission 185702) | Salt pond soil microbial communities from South San Francisco under conditions of wetland restoration - Salt Pond MetaG R2_A_D1_MG... ... | reverse complement strand
GCTTCCTCTTATTTCTAACTTACATCTAAATGGATATGCTGATAAATTTAGAAATTTTACTTTAATACTCATTTTAATTGGATAAAAAAATTTAATAATGTTTATTTGGATTTAGGTCTTAAAACACATTTATCACCACTGCAATAATTATCTAATTCGATTTCTTCTTTAAATTGTTTAGTTATTAATTCATCATATTCAACTGGTTTTACTTTAGCAATTTCAATATTGTATCGCTCTTCTGAAATAATTTCTTCAGGAGATTGTGGATACACGTGATCATCTAATGGAAGAAGTGATAAACTCTTATATACGTTTTTATATTTTTTCAATAAGGATGCAATTTTATCTTCTTCAGATTTCTTAAATGTAATTGTACATGATACTTGATTATCACTCCACCATGTCTGTAAACATGCAAGTAATTCAAATTGATATTCTATGTCTATATCTTCCTTAGTGATACATCCTTCAGGTGCTTTACATGGAAAGGTAATTACACTTGTAAATCCTTCTTGACCTTTAGCATCTTCAATGTGATATCCTTTATGTCTAAGGGTTCTTAAATAATCTTTCTTAGTATTAGAAATTCTTACTCTACGAAGATAATATTTACCTGGTGAGGCATGCATACCTGAGGCATCAAGACCACTACAAAGAGTAGTTGTACCTGATGGTTTAACAGTTGTAATCTTAATGCTTCTCGGGATTTCTAATAATTCAGAAATTTCTTCATCGTATTTTTTCAATGTTTTATACCATCTATCACAAATTTTTCCATAATCTTCAATTGAAAGATTATGTTTAGATATAAATGGAATAATTCCTGTTTGTGAAATTCCAATTCTTCTATTCTTACTTTGAATATCTTCAGTAGATTTCCAATGTGGATTCACAGTCGTAACTATTTTACAATAAAGCATTGCGAAGTAAAGATCTTTTTCATACTGATCAATTACTTCATCAATTGATCCATCATAATTGGCTGGATATGTCTCAACTAGATTACATGTTTCACCACCTGCTGAAAATTCTTTTAAACTTCCGACATTACTACATCCTGATAAAGAAATTTCTCCACACGGATTAGTTCCATTTGCATCAGGATCACGTGGAACAACTTTTCCATCTACAACTAATAATCCATCACAGATTCTTCCATAATATTTTACAATCTCTTGATTAAATATACCTGGTTCACCTGACATTGAATTAACAATATTATCAGCGATTTTGTCTATTAGATCATCAGCCGATGTGTCATCAACAATAATACTATTATTAGATGCCCAACTCCATGATGCTCTATAAGGATAATCTTCATAATTTTTATATTTGATCGCATCTAAATTTTTAGATAGAAATATCTCTGAACTTCTTCTTACATTTCCAGCAACTACAATAGTAGCAATTACATTAGCAATGTCTACAATCAATAATGAATCAAGATATGGAACATATCCATTTTCAAGAGTGGATCTTAATTTATTTTCAGTTTCATATAATGATTTGCGGGTAGTCTTTAAAAGAGTTAATCCATCGACTTCTTTAGATATTACGTTAATTAAAGCAGTAATCGAATTATTATAATTTTCAACAACGTCAACATCGTTATGTTTTTCAGCAATTGATTGAAGATTTTTCATGCTATTTAACATTTCATTTAATAATTCAAATTCATATTCGGAATCATCTATTTTTGCAGATATTTCTCTAATTTCATTTTCAGTTTTAGTAAGATCAGATTCGATTTCTTGTCGATATGTATATTTTTTCAATTTACGTTCTAATAACCATCTGATTATAGCGAGACCTTCAGCAAGTGGAAGTGGACCTGAAGCAGTTCCACCAAATGTTTTCAAATATTTACCTTTAGGTCTAATATCTGAATAATCAAATAATGTAATATACTCACTTCCACCTTCTAAATATGATTCAACAAGCATTACCATTGCTTTAACCCATCCTTCACGAGTATCTTCAATTTTGTACACATTAATGAAATTACAATTAGATTGAAACAAAGTTTTATTCTCAATATAATTATATTCATGTTCAAGAAATTTAATACCTTCATGATCGGCTTTTACACTTTGATCTATGAAACTATAAACTTGATCTTTAATATTAACATATGTCAACATTCCATGTTCATCATATTTATTAGTAAAATACTTATCAATGTTGTATCTATAGTTGGCTTGTTCAGGCTTAACTAACTTAATCTTATCTGCTCCTCGATCATCAAATCCGACACCTACTCCTAGCATAAGTGCATCAGCGATATACCCAAAGAATCCACTTCTTACTTTTTCTATATTAGCACTGCTAATAAATGTACAATTAACGAGTGGAAGACCTAGTTTTTTCTTATGAACAATTTCTGTACCCATAGTCCAGAATCCTCTACCAGGTGGAGTGATTTTGAAATTATATACAAGATCGAAATATTCTTCAGCCATCTTATTATAATGCTCATCATTCCACTTAGACTCACCATGTTCATTAGTTTTATCTATTAGTGAATCTTTTAAAAGTGAGAATACACCATTAATTACTCTAGTCACGATTTCAAAGAAAGTTTCATTTCCAATAAAATCACCATGCTCAGAAAATTTATTTCTAGAATAAGTTCTCATCAAAACAAACTTTTGTAAAGACTTAGTTGAATCATTATTAGTTCTTTCTAATTCCTTATAGTATTGTTTCTTATCTTCTAGAAATTCATAACTAAGATTAAAACTAAGATGTTTATACATGATCGATTTTATATTTATTTTTAAAATCTTAGAATAAAAAATCAAATTTATATTTTACGACATGCTTCCGTTAGATTTTTTCATTACAATAAATATAAATCCAATTGCAAGAGCGACTAATAATATAACACCAATGATAACCATTCCCCAACACCAAGTTGACCATTGTTGAGTTCTATTTCGAGCGTAATACCAATATCTAGTATACCATGGATGCTGATCTAGATTAGAGTCTCCTTCAAATCCTTCAATTCTTTTATGATCCATCATCATATAACCTTCTTTCATTCTCTTTACCCTTTTAGATTCTGAAAAATCGTAATTATTTAAATAATCTGATTCAAGCGGGAAGTCTTCTCCGCCCGCAGCAAAGTGTCTTTGACTATGATCGCTTTTTACATTAATTACACTTCCGCTTGCTGGATCACGAGTTTGTGTATCATCAGGATGATGATAATATGGTCTATTAAAGTCTTTCGCATCACCTATAAATCCACTTTGAATCATATCACTGGTATGAAGAGGCATCACAATTGTTTCCATTTGAGTGTCCATATTATGTGCTTCTAAATAGGCTAGCAAGGCTTGGCGCATCGAAGATATCCCTTTGCTTGGATAATATTTTTTATCACAATTACTTTCCCTATCAGGTGTATAAAGACCTTCATCTCTAAGAAATACAACATCTCCTTCTAATTCATCAATTCTATGATTTCCTGATTGAAGCGGGAATGGAATAGGCTCAACTCCTTTAGGGTCTAATAAAAATATAATCTGCTTCGTATCTATTGAGGCACCTAAATTATTTAATAAATGTTTAGCCTTGTATACCTTGCTGCAAGTAGAAGAAACACTTACATTATATGCACCCATCATTGGATATAAATACATTTGAGTTCTTCTAACTTCATTATTCCTTATATTCAAATGATCTATTTGTTCTCTCTTTTCATTATAGGTACTTCTTCCTGGTATTTTAGATGCTTGAACAGATACTCTTACAGGTATTCCTGTCAGATTTAAAAATTTGATCTCGGTAGGAATTCTTTCCATTTTAAAATAGTAGAAAAAAATTTAATTATATGATATAATATACCTAGGAATAAAATTTGCTTTGTTGTAAACAGTGTAAATTAGGTGGTTATGGATAAATCCCTTCACAGAATCATAGCATTGAAAACTATTTTCCTTGAATGGAGGTTGCTTCCATTCAAATCCGGTTTTCCAACTATTAAATGACTCTCCTAGAATAACTTCAACAATGAATAAACTTCTCTTCCCGTTTTTAGATGGTGTAAACTGATTGACGTAAGCAGCATTACTGAATCTAAATCCAAATCCCCAATATCCACGTCTAATTTTAAATGCATCTGTAATACTTTCCATGAATAAAAACTTTGTATTCGGTAAAGAATATTTTTCAAGTTGTGATGAAAATAATCTCTGATTAGTCAAATGTTGAATTCTTTGAAGCCCCACAACCGTTGCAGGAAGTGATTCTTTTAATAAATCACCGAAAAAGTTAAACTCCACCCCATTCTCTATTGATACTACTTTGAGATCTTTTTCACTTAAGTGAACCCATGATGGAGGAATAGTAAATGTTGAGATCGAGTCTCTATAAACGGCAGTAATATTAACAGGATACTGAGAATCTTCACTAATTATCAATCCTGTTTCAGTAATAGGCTCGTATGTTAAATAAACATTTTTTTTTAACTTGATTTTTCCTTCAATTCCGCTTTTCCTAATTTTCAATAAGTCGTAGAATCTTTTATCCTTTCGAGAAATAAATACAGAATTATTATCCGCAATATTTTCAACCCTAAATAAATTCATAGCAAATTTAAGGATAAAAAAATTCAAATATATTTTATCATGTATTGAATAAGATTTCTATCTGGCTCGTACAATGCTATAATCGCTGAGGTTGATTGAATCATACCAGACCCAGGATAAGAAGCACCGATTACACAATCATAGTTATCGGGAGGAGATGTGAATTTTCTAGTTTCACTATCACATGGGACACAATAAGGCTTTTGAAACTTCACCTCAACTTGAAATAAAGTTTTTTTATTACCAATACGAAATGCAAATAAATCTGAATATGAAGAATTTTGAGCAAAATAAATTGCTTTTCCCCATAATCCGAATTTAGTGTGATCTCCTAATGTAATTCCCATCCTAGACACTTTAAGGGGGTAAGTCTTCCCCGTTCCATGATAAGTAATTCGAGTTTTTTCAAATGTTTTTGTTCGCTTCTGATACTTCAAGTAATTTTTTAAGTGCTGAATTCTGATAAGTTGTTCAAATTTATTAATTTTCGAAGATTTTCTGAAATTTTCTATCACCTTTTCATACTCCAAGGATCCTTCTTCGATCTCAATTTCGTCATAATGACTTTTTAGAAATTTTTCAGTTAATTCCCAAGCATCAGGCAGTTTATAAATTTCATTTTCATAAATTGCTTCTCTTCTTAATTCGACATTCAAATCTTTATCTCTCGATTTGATAATAGCACTTCCGCTGATAGATTCATAGCCTTTGAGAAATACATCCTCTATAAAATGAGTATGAAAATAGAGATTCTCATGAATATTTAGTAAGATAGAATCATTAATAATGATATCAGTTGATAGTAAAGTTTTACCTAATGATGAATCAGCCTCAATAGAAACAACTCTGTCATTACCATTGTAAAAGGTGAGATAGATCTGGAAATTGACTCCAAATGTAAGTTTTCGACATTTTGATGTAATATCATCAAATAGCATTGGTCTTTTACCTAAAATACTCATATTCAAAAGAAATAGAATTAGAAACTTTATAAATCAAATTATCTTCTTAATATCATTGACATTATCCTGATTGCAAGTACGAAAAATACTACAATTAAAATAATCAAGCCTATTACAAATATTCCAAAAATTGTCCATGACATCCAACTGCTCTTTACACATGGAATTGGATCTCGGCCTGTTATATTTGCTCTTCGAAGACCAAATGATTCACATCTGATACAAAACATATCACAATCAAAATCACCATCGACAATATCTTGATAAATTTCTGGTCTCATATAATTATGAAAAACTAATCTGTTATTTTCACAAGTAGCGATATATTGACAAGCATCTTCGCTAAATGGAACAACAGCTTGTCCATCAGGATTAACTACCAAGACAAATTTCATATGATAATCGCGAATAGTATAATCATCAGTAGGATCCATGCTATCACCAAATCTAGCACGAACTGCATAAGGTGTTCCCCTTTCATTATGAACTTCTAATAAATAGTTTCCTCCATAATTAAAGAACATCTTGTTATCGATTTCAAATGTTGTTGATTTTTCTACCCCGACTGACCGATAGAAATCTGCTTTAACAGGAAAATCTTCTTTTCCAAGAAATATATTAATGTTAACTTTTACCCCAGTATAATTATAGAAGTCAATATACGTAGTCATTTAAAGTGGCAATAAAAAATAATTTTAAATTTTAATTTTATCAATTAAATATCAATGGAATATATAGAGGGATTGATAGAAGATGCTAAACAGGTTATTAAAAAATCACGACAAAATAAATTACTAGAGATATCTAAGCATATAGAGAACTACTTGGTTAAACTAAATATACCCATTAAAGAAACATTTAGAGAGGAAACTTATTACATTATAGTTGCATATCCCTATTTAAATTATTTAGAAAGGGCAAGAAAATTAAATCTACTTATTGTAGATTTATCTGAAAAATTCAATATTCCATTGGATAGTCTGAAACAAAATTATACAATTTATAATTACATAACCGAGATAAAGTATGATCAATTTTTGCTTCTTCAACTTCGAAATCCATTTTATCCTAAAGAGAATAAACTCTATACTCTAGATACTTATAAATCACTATCTAGATTCAAATCAAATACTTTTAAAGCAACCAAGTATGTAAAAGAATTATTTGATATGGATCCTAGAATGATAAATACCAATAAACTTTCATCAGATTTAAATTCCGTGGTATATATTCATCCAAAATATTATCTTGAAAATTTACATAAATTATTATATGATCCTTCACATGAAGATAATGAAGCAGTTTTAAATGAAATTAATACATGTTGGAAACGGTGGATAGAAATAGATAATACATTTAATAGAAAAATTAATGTAAATGCAGATCAGCGATCAAAGAATATAGGATATGCGATGTTATATAAAATCGATAAATATATAGTTCTTGCAGATTATGATGATTCTGCAATTATTTGTATTGCAAACTATGATAAAAAGGATGAAATTGTAGATATTCTCAGAAAGGATTTTGATATATCAGATGTCGTGATCAATTCCGCTAAGTCATTATATGATCCTAGGCTAGTTAATTTAGTAATCAAGGTTAAAGGGAATATCGTGATGAAAATTTGGTTATTACTTAATTATGAACTAATTCCATATACACCAGGCAAATTGAGAAAGGCACATCCATATGTTAATCTTAGATTGGTTTTATCAGAATATTTAACATATGATATACTGAATATTAAAACGGTAGCAAATATTAAATTGCAAAAATACAAAGATTTATTAGTTGAAGTCAAAAAATTAAAAGACGAAGGAAATTTACCTGACTTATCTAAGTGTGATTATGAAGGTATTTATTATCCGGATGATCAATATTTAAATGTACTCAGAATTAGAGACATTGCATATAGAATTGAGCAGGCTAAAAAGTTTAATAAAAAAAATTAATATATTTATATCATAAAATGGTTGTTAGATTTATCATCGCACTTGTTCTTATAGTCATTGCAGCACTTATAATCCTTTATTTCACAAATAATCCACCTGATTCAGTGGTTAGTTGGGTATTATTCGTATTAATAGGCCTCTTACTGGGGGCAGCCGCCATTGTTGGAGTAGCTGGATCCGCATTACACATTGCATTTAAAGGATAATATCCAAAATAAAAAAGTTTTATTTTATTTTGGATTATGTTCCTGTTTTAGCAAGGGTAAGTATATATAAAGTAGCACCTATTAAGCAACCTATCACAAGGACAATTAAAAGAAGTCCTAGTATTTCCACAATTAATTGAAGAACGCCTATTTTTGTATTTGAAGCCTGGGCTGACAGAATATTACTAATTGTTGTTGATGTTTCCTGAACAGATGCCTGAGATGAATATGACTTATAAAAAGTTGTATAGACATTATCAGTATTATTGATAAAAACATTTACTCCATCTATTGAGGCGGTGCAATTTTGATCAACAAAAGTAGTATCACTTATTGCTTGATTTTGAAAGTCAAGTTGATTAGCAGTTAAATAATTTTGAACAGTTGTAGAAATTATTTCTTGTATATCTGCAGTTTGATCAACTCCAAATCCAAGGCCGCTTAGATAATTAGACACTGCTGAAGTCAACTCGTTTGTGATATTTGTAATTGCACTTTGATAAACATCTTGACTTTGAAAAATAGCAGAAGAAGCGACATAAACAACACTCGAATTATCAACGACTACATTCGTACAATTTGAAGATCTATTGCTACTTTGTCTAATAATTGTACTCCCTGCATATGTTTGAGCAGAGGATGCTACTTGGGATGCCAATTCTTTACTAATAATATTTGTCAGTGCCTCTTGTAATGTTTTTGAAGTTTGAGTCCCTCCCATATTTTAATTGTTGCAAAATAAAAAAATAACTCAATTAAGCGGATTAACTTTCTTGATTTTTTTAGCCTCGTAGAATCCACAAACTCTACTCAATCTTATCATCTTGTATAAAGCATTGCATATTGCTTTACAATTAGTTAAAATAATATCGTAATTTAATTGCCTTGTACAATCCTTGATGCCGTCTTGCAAGTCGATATAATCTTTTTCAAATTCTTCAGTAATTCTAGTTAGGCGGTTCATTATATTAAACCAGAATATGTTATAATTTCTTCTAATGGGATCAAGTTGGTCATTATTTCCAGGTTCATCCTTGGTTAGGTTGTAAAGCCTACTATAACATGGCTCAATTTCACAATGGATTGACTTAATATCCTTGTACATTTTCATCAATTTAGATACTCCATCAAGACCATAACAAATGATAAAAACACTTTCATATAGGTCTTCATACCATGGATATTTTTTCGAAAATCGATTATAATAATTAATTAATTTTCCAATCACTTCTTCAATGTAATCAATTAAGTAATGCATAATATTAAACTAAAATTAAAGTAATAAAAAATCAAAATTATGTCATATTTAAAAATTATTTCAATTCCTATATTCTTATGGGGAATATCAAAAATGATTTACTCTTGCTATATTAGTTATAGAACATGGCCATCAATGATTTTAGTATTATTTGACTCTATTATGATTGTACAAATAGTATCAGGTTATGCATCGATAATGAAGAATGATATTAAATTTGGATTATTTTTAAGTCTTACTGGATTTACGTCTCTCTTATTACGTCCAACCATCCATGGATGAATAAATATTGCTTGTTGTAGTATAAGTTATTCCAACAAAATCAGCCATCAGCGTCATGTCTGATCCATATAATATTTTTTTAGATCTTCTTTGTATTCCTTTTAATTTAATCTTTAATCCTGTCGCAGTATAATATGCACCATTTTCATTTAAGATTGCGAGATTATTTTTATATCCAGCATAGATACATTTTTTTAATCTCGCAATTTGATCAATTACATCATCTCTATTTAAATCTAGATCAGGAAAGGTAGATACTAATCCTAATTCATCACAGGTAAGCATTACATCAATACGGTTGTTAAGAATATGTCTGAATTCTTCTAGTAAAATCCCTTTCTCCATTAATCTCTGATTAACTACAGATAAAATGCTGGGTCTCTTTGTATAGCGGATTGATTCTTGCTGATATTTTTTCTTGTATTTTCTAACATCTGCTAAAGTCGTTTTTCTAACAACATGAATAATATACTTGATAATTATCAATCCTTCAATAAACCTATCATTCACAATTTCTGAAAAATTCTTACTTGATCCAAAGAAATATTTTTTTAAAGTTTTTTTATCAACTAGTTCATCTAGAATATTTGTAAAATAATAGGCTGGTAATTTTTTCTTCCTAGCCTGAGTAGGTTGAACTACAAAATCAAACTTTGAATCCGCTATAAATGACATAGTTGCACAATCAGAAATGCTAGCCCCATATGCAAATGAAGAAAACATCATTCTTGCTCCTTCAACGGTGGTTCTAGGTAAACGTGATAATAAATAACCTGCGTACGTTCCATAAAATCCAAGTGAAATTAATTTATTTCTACATGATATAAATAAATCCTGAGGTAAGTCATCAAGTAGATGTTCAGGGTAATTAGGCAAAGTGATCTTTTTAATATTTCCTAGTCCGCTTTCATAAGAATAAAAATCTTTTACTTCTTGAATTTGAGAATTAGATATCACTTTGTCATTGTAGATATTATTACAATTTCCATTGCTTGCATTTGGACTAGGATTCTCAGGATCGATACATGAATTAACTAGGTTAATAATTTTATCATATTTAGGCAAATCAAATATAAATGAAGCTGGAACAGAATTATAAAGCAAATCAACGATCATTTTTGATACATCACTTCGATAAGTATCAGGTAATGGATATTCCGGTAAAGAATTATAAACTTTTTCAGTATAAAGTGGATAAACATGACCGAAGAAATCTCTACCGACGCGTCCATATCTTTGTTTAGCAGCACTTTTAACTACATTGCTGGTTATCAATTGATTTGATCTATGAATGGGGGTATAAGTTGTACCTCGATCAAATCCACATTCAATACAATATTTAAGTGCTTTGATTGTGATTCCTGTCTCGGCAACCGATGTAGTCGTAGTTATTCTGCGTATTGCTTTCGGTTTCCTTTCTAATTTTTTAACTTCAGCCAATTTCATTGTTTCTATTCTAGCAACTGCATCTCCACCTTTATTAACTACCCCGCTGTCAAGCCGATATAAAATAAATTCATCTTTGTATTTTGTTTTATCTAGTAATTCTAAAATGGCTCTTCCTTCTGCTGCACCGGGTACAAAGATTAATATATCAGCCTCAGCAGGATCATCATCATGATTTGCCTCATGTAATTCAATTACTTTATCGGCTGCAGCTTGAATATAATTATCATTTGATTTCTCAGCAAAGTGTGTTTCATATGTCGATTCGGTTCCTTTCACTAATACAGAATTTGTTTCAGGGGTTTCTAAAAACTTAGCATACTTAGGTACATCAAAAGTAGCGGAAGTAAATATAAACAGTGGGCATGATGGATTTCCTGCATTTCTTTCTAAGAATTTTTTTATAGTTGCTATTCCGGTATCAAGTTCGATACTCCTGATATGACATTCATCAATGATAATTATATCATGGGTTGCCATTATATCTTCATCACTATGCATTTTTAATTTTTGAACAGTTGATCCAAGGGTTGCATACATAATTCCCTTTGATTCTGATATACCTTGCTTAAACTGACCTGTTGAATAACCGATATTATAACCTACTTCTATATCGGGATTGTAATCTGCTTCTGCATTTTCTTTCGCTTTTGATACAGCCGTTAATACCTTAGGCTGAGTACAAACTATTTTTCTAGATTTCTTTTGAACAGGCTTTATTACCCCTTCTTTATTTTTCTTTGTATATTTATCGATTGGAAAATCATATACACTTAGATCAGTATCTATTTTATCTTCAAATGATTTATGAATAGGATCACTTAATTTCGAATATGAATAGTCTTTTCCATAGAACCTCCTATAAAGTCCGACTACAAACAAGGTTGATTTACCTGTCCCTGTTTCACTTTTAAGTAAAAATATTCTATCATGCATATTAACCTCTTTCTTTTCCATTTTGTATCTAATAACTTCTAATACATAATGAACCGCAATGTAATTATCAAGTTCTTCTTTTTTAATTTTGGGATTAAGAGGAACTAACACACCTTTTTTCATCAATGTGGGAAGAGGCATTCTATTTTTAGTATTTAAAAATAATTCTTTAAGCAAAATACATAAAGAATGACTGAAAAAATATTGAAATTTAAATTAGAAATAAATAAAACAATTATATCTAACTCAGACTGTGAATCATATACACAAATTAAAGGTCATGATTTGATTCAAAGGAAAGAATCTATAAAAGAATCTAAAAAATTTATAAATGATTTTATAGATGATGTTTTAGGAATGATTGAGAAAAAATATATAAAAGCGATATCATACAATGATGATCTAGATGCTACTAAAATAATGATGAACGATGGGTATATTACTTACTCTGAAAAAGGGGATAAAACTTTATATTTAATCCAAGATAGTAATTCTAAGACATTGATATTAAAAAATAATTTTATTGAGTATTTTGAGTCAGATAAAAAACGTATTTACGATATGACAATTCAAAGTTAAATTATTCATCATCAAGTCTGATTTGTAAATCACATGGTTTACGTTTGTAAAACCCATTATAAGTAAGGACGAGGCCTTTATCCATCCATGAATCTGCATATTTAGCAGGGTCAATTGGAAGTTTGGATCTAGCCCTATTTACATTATAAACATTTTTTGAATTATTTCTTCTTTCATGTGGATCAAAGTTAGGTTTTAATCCTGCTGTAGGAAATCGAGGTCCGAACATATATCCAGCCAGACTAGCAGCATGATCTTCATTTAAATAATTATGGTTATAATAAAGAAGATTTTTAAGTTTTTGACGATCCAATGAATACATATTATCAAAGTAAGGATCGTGAATTGATTTACTTTGCTCAAGATCATGTAATTTTTTATCACAACTTGTCATCTTTTTTTATGAGTTCAAAAAATAATATTAAAATTATTTTTTAAAGGCCTTCTAAAATTTTATATGAATATATATTCAGAGATAGAATCCGCTATTGCAGCAACTATATTATATCAAATACATAATGTAATCAGGATTGACAAAAATATATTAAAATTAGAAATTAAGCACATATACTACAAGAATCAAATCCTCGAATATGCAGAATGTTTAAAAAAATCTGATCATTTGAATAAACAACTTGATGTCGTCTATCAAACATTTATTGATAAAACGAAAAGAAATATGAATAAAAATAAATTTTTAAAGGTGTTCCTACTTCATTTTATCAAAGTGGATACGCTGAATACAATGAACAATGCAAAGGTATTAGAAATCATTCAGAGGATTTTAACAAACTCTATTATCCTATATTGTAATGAACTAGAAATTATGGATTCACATTTGTATGTATCAGCAGATATACCCAATATATTACTTGATAAATTATATTGCAGATTTAAAGAGATTTTAACAAATGAAGGTAGAAAAACATGTTATTCTTCTTTATACCCGGATGAAAATACAATCTCGATGGCTCAATATAAAGATCTTGAAACAAAGTATAAACAACTTAAATCCCAATATAAAAAAGAAACCTCTTTGTATAAAAAACAACTTTCATACATGAAGAATAAATTAAAAGGTAAGTACACTGAAGACATTCCGGTAGGCTCAGTTAGTGATGTATCTTCTATGATTAAGAGTAGCGTTTCTTCAGGTAGTTTCTTAGAATAGTATCCAAAATAAGAAAACTTATTTTGAATGTATCAAATAATCTAAAATTATTAATTTTGGATTATTTAAATGACACTTGGATTGAAAAGCATTTTTGGTGGAGCACCTAATAAAATAACAAAATGTAAAAATATATTTGGTAATCCAATATTTTTGATTTTAGTTATATCATTAGTATTAACCATTTTATTCTTCTTTATCTTTGTAGTTCAGATGGGAAATTTTAAATACTTTGCATTGTCAATTATATTCATATTTTTCACTGTGCCAATTTTTGTAATGGGATATGAATTTTTCAGAAAAAAATCACTTGAAGAAAGATTTGGTGGAGGAAATACATATAATTATGCCCGTCCATCTGATGTATTTCAAAGTAATATAGGATATAAGGAAAGAACGAGACCTGAAGATATTTATTATGGAAGCAACACAAGATACTCTGGACAAGATACCCTAGCAGGCGTTGATAATTTAGATACATGGCTGGGTGGTGAATCGGTAGGTGAAAAAGACAGTGTTTTAGACAACTGGATGATGTAAAAATTAGACTTAAAAAAATTTGATTTTTTATAATAAGAGATAAACTTATCTAGAAAACAGAAATGAGTATTAACAAAATCGATTTAGACTTCTATATTTATAGACAATTCTTAAATAGATTGGCTTATGCTATTTACAATTCTAGTAAAGAAGGTACAGAAATGAAAGATAGAACCCGCGGGATCGACCTATCTTTTTGTACTAGTGTAGAGCAATCTACAACTGCTCCTCGTGAATTATGTGCAGATATAAAAACAGGAGATTTAAAAAATACAATTGATAATTTCATTGGAAATTATGTAATTAATAAGATGAATGATGTAGAAACTGCATTAACTAAGTTTGTTGATTTCATGTATGATTTATTAAAGAATAATTCATATTATCATTATACATCTGATGATCCTGATAAAACAAAAATTTATAATGATAAAATTAAATCATGTAAGCAATTGATTGAAGATCAATCATGCACAATTACTGAAACAGATCATGATGGAAAGACAACAACTATTTCAAATACTGCTCTTAAGAATAGTAATGCACATGTATATTTTGAATCAGTATTTGAAGTGCTTACTTTTGCATTAATGATGTTTTATAGTAAATCCTCAAATAATCAAAATAGTCAAAAAGCACCTCCTTCATTCCAATCATTTTCAGGAGTGATGAGAAATATTTTCATTTTGTATCCAGATAAAGAAGATATTTTGGTAGTTTTCACTGAGTGCTTTAAATTAAAGAAAGCACCTAGTAAAAAGAAACCTGCTGCTAAGTCTACTAAGAAAAAGCAACCTAAAGAAGAAAAGAATAAAGAACCTGAACCTGATGTGGATGAGGAAGTAGGAAGTGAATCCGAAGATGGTGAAGTTATCTATGGAAATGCTTAATTATTTATAAATTTTTTTATTGAATCAAAAATGATATATTCTGTGATTTTATTTTCTGTAATTGTAGTAATGATAGTTGTTGCACTTTATTTCTGTTTACATTACATGTTAGATTGTAATGATGAGAATAGTAATTTCATATACGGATCATGGATAAATGAGTATGAAGATATTATAATTATTTCCTTAGATACTTTAACACTATGTGCAAAAACAGAATCAGGTGATTATAGATGTAGAGAAGAAAAAATGTGTATTAAAAAATGTAGAAAGTTAACTAAATTTATTCCTGGATTAGGAAGTAATAAATTCGTAGCCAAAAATAAAAATCTTAAAATCATCTTCAATTCAAATTCTGAGTTAGGTACAATCGAGGTAATCAAAGATGGGAAGTACTTCGGTAAATTTGCAAAAAATACTCTAGTCAATATCTAATGGAAGTTCTATATGAGGTAGATCAAGATGTTTAGTTGCAGATATAGGTAAGCCTCCATGATACCTCTCTGATCCATATGTTGCTACAATAAATGTTTCTGCTGAAATATGAGGAGTGCCTTTATAATTTCTAATCCTCAATGCATATAATTTACTGATGATATATTTTAATTTTTCTAGTGGATCCTGAATTGATTCTATATGATATGCTTTTAAAAACTGTGTAGAGTACTTTTCAAAATCTGATCTATTCTCAGCAGTTGATTCTATCATAGTCCGCTGCATAAATAGAGTACGTAGATCTTCATAAACTCCATATGAATATAATATTTTTTGTACTAAATAGTGCTTATAATATCTATATTTAAATCTATTATAATCAGGTGTATTCAAACTTAGAATAAATTTAGTCTCCCTTTCTTTCATTCTCTCCAATACACTGTCCCATTTCCAGTTATCAAATGAGAATATTTCTCGGGTTGATATCACTCTTTCTAGATTAGTAGGTGTGAAATAATTTATTATTTTGTGATTTAATTTATCTATCCGCAATGTATTGATCAATTTAAATTTTTTACTTTCATATATTTCTTGTTCAGATACATCTTGAAGGTTCTTTCGTTTATCTTTAATTTTCTGATATTCTTCTTTGTCAATCAACTTGGAATTTATTATATTATCATTGATAAAATTTTTGTACTTATTCTTACTTTTATTAAATTCACTTTTATCTTTGATTAACTTTTCTTCATCAATTTTAGGAGGGCTTATAATTTCATGTCCCATATTTTTTAGAATCTTTTTGAACTTGTAAATGAAATATTTCTTAGAATAATTATCATGTCTGATATTATATACTGCTAGCCAGTATAGGAATGATTCTTCATATTCTAATACTCCATCATGTATATTAATTTTAAACCCGGCATATTTTATTGAATTATTTTTAAATTCATCAATTATGTCATTCCTTCTGTATTTTAATCCATCTTCAATATCCTTTACAGATGTTATGTAATTTATTCCATCAACCGAGATTTGTCTTAAATCGAGATAGATTTCTTTTTCCTTAACATTCCTGACTCTGCCCATCATCTGGAGACATGTCTCTACATTGCAAGACATGTTGGTAAAAAGACCAAATATATAATCAAAATGATCTACCTCAAATGAGACTCCTGCAGATATAGTTGGTGTGCAAATTATTACCTTAAACTGAGACCAATATTTATTCACATCTGAAAAATGAGCACGCTTAATAGACTCAAGTGTTTCTGAAGAATAAATCATAATATCTTCTTTTTTAACCTGACTATAATCTGCTAGATATGTATAAATGTTATTAGCTTCTGTTAGCGAATTAGTAAAGATTGCTATATTCTTATCACGTACTTTTTTAGATAGAAGTGATAGCCAATTATCAGATTCACAGAAGATATATTTTATATCTTTACTTGGATTATAAAGATTAACATATTTATTTGTCTTAGATTTAAAATCTTTTATCATCTTGCTCATTAATATTTCTGTTCTGTCATCTAAAAATGCATCCATGATAATAATTTTATTTGCATTTTGAATAAGCCATTCAAATGTCGAAACAACTCCCAAATAATCTATGAAATTACCTGAGTTGAATTGATCCCAGATTGATTCTATTTCATCTAGAATTAATATATCACAACTGCTCCCATTATCCCGTACAGAATTGTTTATATCTATTCTGTGAAGGCTTTCAATCTGGATAATTAATTTAGGATAAACATTTAGATTTATTGAAGTCTCAGTGATATCACTATATAGTGAAAAGTCTTTAAACTTGGCATTTGTTTCTGCTGAATATGTTCTCCTGAATGAAGGGATAATAATTCGAGAATTTTCATCAAATGATTTATTTTTTTCTAGCATGTCTATCACTGCCTTAGTTTTACCCATTTTCATATTTGCTTTGATTAAATCTATTTTAGCATCACTAAATGCAAGACTAGAAATATTTTCTTTTGTTTCTATTATTTCACTTTTATATTCCGATTTCTTGACTGGATTTTTATCATCTGATAATGGGTTTATTTTAGGAGGCGATTTAAATTCAGGAATAATTGAACTTAAATATATGACATCAAATATATTATCAGGGCATTTCCAGCATTTTAGAACAATATATGTTTCAGTCATATAAATATAAAAGGTATTATCATTATCATGGACTCTATCACATAGACTGCAGTAAAAAGAACATAATCTCTTGAATAGAATTGTATTTCCTTTTACCTTATAAAAACTGAATACGCTATCCCAATATTCCTTAGTTGCATCGCAAATCAACTTGATATTTTTATCAATTACATAATTTAATTCACATGAATATGAAATATCTTTTTTCTTGATTGTTGGAACGACTGGAAGACCATCAATATATGTCAAAATAACATCTTTTTCATCTCCGTCATATCTTTTAAATCTATTTTCAGGAACTTCACCGTTATACTTAGTACAGTTTACTAATCTATTTGCAAACAATCCATGCTTATTTAGTTGAGATTTATCTATAAATGTTTTATCACCTGTTAATTTAACAAATCTCTCATAAATACTTAATCCTAGTACCCGAAATGTTTCTTGATTAGGAAATGCATATGAGATTAATACGATATTGCAACTAAATTTAAATTTATCTTTTGAAATACCTGATGAATTAACGATTCTTAAACTGTCTTCACTGATCATGCAGGTAGGAAATAAATTATTAAACTCGATGATTAATAGAGATGATGCCAATTCAACATTCTTATTATAATAATCTTCATATTCCTTAGTATACTTATCGACAGCAAAATCAATATCCATGAAGAATTTTCTAGGCTTATTTTCCAGAATGACTTCATGCCAATAAGGTGAAACTCCATTCTTCTCGAGTTGACACTTAACATGGAGATATTTATCTAAATCATTATATATAATATATTTTCTAGATCGCTCATCCTGAGTTAAGAAATTATTTTTCTTTAAATTACTCCGAGCATCTTTAATATTATAATATTCCATGATCGAGTAATCTTAACTGATTACTTTTCAAAATTTTTTAGTCTCACCTTTTTTATTAAAAAATTTAGACTTAAAATTCTTTATATTTTCTGCAATTAAATCTAGTTCTAAATCTTTATTTTGCTCAATAAAGTCAATTAGTTCACGGCATTCATCCTCCCATAAATCAACAATGCCGGGTATTTTAGGGAACAAGAAGAATTGATATTTCATTAACTTCCAATATTCAAATCCTATTACGAATGGCGATATAATTTCCGTTATTTGTTCATAAAATGATAAAATTACTTCTTGATTTATATCAACTATATTGACCAACTTGATTAATGTTTCAATCTCAGCAATTTCGGGTTCATTTAAAAATTTGCATGACTTAATAAATCCAAATTCATCTAGAATAATTTTAGAAGAGACTTCATTAAGCTTTTCCTTAATGAATATTGGACCAGTTATCAAGGTGAAATCTTTTTCAGGAACTACTCTGACTCCATCTATTATATCTTGGTAAATATAATTATTACAGGAGTCTATTATTTCTGCTACATCGCTGATTGGATATAAAAAGCTACATCCGATAATTGAAGGCGGGCTTGAATAGAAACTATTTGAATTACCAGGATGAGTATATTCTTTATTAAACCAGAGTTGATCAGGAAGACATTCTTTAATATCACATTCTACAAAAATACCAAGCATGCATATGTCAATTGTATCTAATCCTACTAAGATCTGCCTAGAATAATTATTATCTTTAAATACATTTTCTATTTTTCTAGTGTAAGGTGTTTTAAATTCAAATAAACATATAATTTCAGGTCCATCTTTGTCGATTATTTCACTTGGATGAATCGCTAAATAACTGATAAACGATTTTAAATTTCTTGTAATCTTTGTTCTTAAATGTATTTTATCCTTTATATATTTGCATGATTTTTTAGATAATCTGACTACTCCTATTCCATCAGGTGAATAAGCGTTTACTCCATTTTTGTGTTTGATACTCCCATTTGCTTCCCTGATAGTGCAATTTAAAAGTAATTCCGAGATTTTCCTAGTTGTATTTTCATGCATATTTCCCCAACCAATTGCTGGAACACCTTCGAGATTATAACCTAAACCTAGTTTATTTTCTAAAATTCTTTTCTTTGTAGATAGAATGTGAGTTGCTTTAAAATTTTCTGATCCTCCTATAAACCTACGTCTATGTTCTAAAAAGTCTTTTGTACCTTGTTCAAAGGTATTTTTATTGATATATCTGATATAATTTTGCAAGATCAAATCCATGTTTTAAGATTAAATAATTTAAATTAGAATGATAATCAAAAAAAATATACTATTCAAAATTAATTTTGGTTGAGACACCTTTCACTAGTGGCGTTCTATAATAATTTCTATTTTCCTTGATTTTGTGATAAATAAAAAATTTGATTTTTTCTGTCCTTATCTTGGATGTTCTGTCCGGCAGCTATATATTTAAGAATAACAGGGTGGGTACAATTATTTATTAATTGATACGCATTTTGTTATAGTGCCACAACTTTATGTTGTTAGGAACCTTGTGTTCTGAAGCCTGAATATATTTACCATTCATTATGGAGTGCAAGTCATCTTAAATTAGTTTAGGATGATGCGTGAATGTGATTAGCTGCCGTACGGGATGATGCCGGATATGGACTACGCGATGTCCTAAGGTGCTATCACATTCACCTGAACTTTTTATAAAATTTTTTAGGACAAAAAAATTATTTATATTCTTCTACTACAATTTCATTCTCATAATATCTTGCAATTAAAAGACGTTTTAATGTTTTTTCTTCTCTTTCAATAGTATATTTGAGTACCCCAATATGTTCCCATACCATCTTATTACTACTAAAATATAATCTAATGGGCTTGTCCAATGGATATTTGTAGTACATCAACTTAGGGTATGTTATATAAGGCCTATTTGAAGCAAGTTCTAAACAAACTGCAATCACCGCGTTATAAGTTTCTTTTAAATTATCACCAGGTAATTTCTTGGAAGCCAATATATCACCAAGTGGACCATCTATCAATTCATTCATAATCATTCTAGAAGGGATAGGGTTTCTTTTATTAACCATGGCATAGAGTGATAATTCGGGCAATGCTAGGTTAGTAAAGTCAGATACGCAATTTTGAGCCATGAACCTGGATAAGTTTTTTATTTAGGTTTATTCAAAATCAAATTTAATTATTTTAGAAGTTGCATGTTCCATCTTCGCAACCATTTCCATAGTGTCTTTTACCCCAATAAAGACGTCTTCGTTTATCCCACTTAGTTTCACCTGCTCTAATCATATCTGGTAATACTGAGGTTGATAGGTAATCTGCTGGAGGATCATTTACTGGAGGAACATTAGAGATAATTTCTGGAAATTTGTCAACAGTTTCGCTATCATAATACATTGGATTGTCAATATCAAATTGCATCTTACTATAATTAGATCCATATCTAAATCCTGTGAACATCTTTTCAGGGTGATTAGTAAAATCAAGATTGACTACATTGATATTTGGGGCACTAGGGCTATTAATATTTTTAGGCATCAATCCTGAAGGAGGTACATGTTCACCTGCAATTCTTCTATTTGCATCTCTGAATAGTGTTCTATAAAAACACTTTGCATTGTCATTGAGTCTTATAAATCCATAAACAGCCGGATCATCAAATTGTTGTAAATCTTCAGGGCTTGTATAAAGTTCAAATTGTTCTTCGGGTCTACTATGAATTCTTTTATATTCGTTTGCTCGATAAAAATCATCAGCGAGATTAGCAGTACTAACTACTCTACTTGGAACTCTAACTTTTGCTTGAGCAGGAGTATAACCTCTTTGTTTTGGATGAGATGAACCGCTTCCTCTAATCATTTTTCATTAGGAAAAAATAAATAAAAATTAATTTGATTTTATTTGTCTCTATATCTACGTTCTTCTTCTTTGTTGTTAAGTTATAAAAAATGTGCAATTCTAGAAATCTTTACTCTGCTGTCTTTAGTTCCGGATGTTCCGAATGTACTCAAAAATTTCTCAAAGATGAGGTTGTTTCCAAATCTTTAATAATTGAGTCCATTATTGAATTAGTTGATGCTAGAATAGTGTTTTTGCTACTCAAAAATTTCAGGAATAATGAGCAGTTCCAACCTATTGATTCTTCTGATTATACAGAAGAGTTTGTAGATGCTTGTAAAACCTGGGTTTATGAATTAGCAGAATCTAGTAGTTCTCTTGAAATCAAAGTTATTTGTATTCTTTACAAATATTCCAATTTTGATGACAAGTTTATTACTGAAATTTTACCTGAGGCTAGAATAAGAAATCTCTTATTTGATTACCAAAGAAAATTCTGTTAAAGCAAAAATCTATTTCAACAAAAACTAAAAAAAACTAAAAACAAAAAAAAAGAAAAAAAAGAAAAAAACAAAAAAAAAGAAGAAAAACAAAAAAACACAAAAAAACACACACACACAAATCACTTTTAAAAAATTTTTTTTGACTTTTCAAGTTTCTATATCTATTCTTTTCATAATGTCATTTAGTTGTATTTCGATTCGCGGCGACTTAGTTATTAATCGTAAATCAAGGCAAAAGAATATTCCTGAGAAATATCAATCTATTTTAAGGGACATCAAAAACGACTGCTTTTTACCTTCACTCGATCTAGTTTATGAATTATCAAGCAATGGAAGAATTGAATTTATTTTTGAATATAGACTAGGAACAATCACAGTTTACTTTGATATATCTTCAGGATTATTCAGTTATACCAAATCAGTCTGTGATAAATATGATTTGATTCTCAATGAATCCTTGAATATTCTTTATCCAAGAGATTTTCCAAGATTCATCGCTGATCAAATCGAAGTAGTTAGAAAATTCAATTAAAATATTTTGATTTTTTTACTCTCTATATCTACGCAGTTTAGTTATGATAAAATCCGCAAGTAATAGATTGAATTTGAAAGGAGTTAATGGTAGATCCAGAATTTCTTTATCAAAGATTAAGAATTTAAATATATTATTTGATGAGTTTGAAGAAGCGTCAATGATGGTTAATTATAATGAGACTATAGTTCCGCTTACAATGCGTAGAGAAAATGGAAAGATCAAATGCAGATTAGGGAATTACAGCAATATAGATGATGATTTTGAATCATGTAGCGAAGAAAACAAAGTATTGGATGAGGTATTTGAGAAGATAGATAAGGAAGGTCTCTATTTTGTTTAAATTTGATTTTTTTATAAATTAATCAAAACAAATGTCATTACTTAACTATGCAAGAATAAATGACCTCACTAAATTTGAAGAAGTTCTTCAAGAAAGTGATATAATTCCTATTTTCATTCCTCGAATACTGGTTGATAATAAGAAATATGAATATCTTAGACTAGTTATTCTCAGATTATCTACTTCACAAATTGAATCATTGTTGGCTTATATTGTTAAAGATCCATATAATGAAGAATTATTAGATTTATTTGATCATAACTTGGTCTTTACTGCTTCAATTAATTATGGAAATTATGAATACATCAGCAAATATGATCCAGAAAGAATTGTAGCCCATATATGTCATTATAAAATAATGAATAAAAATGCTATTCTTTATGCTGCGTATCACAATCCAATCAATGTGAGATCTCTACTTGAACATTGTATTGAATTCCAAGAAGAACTTTCAACTCATATCTCATTTATGATTGAAGTGATCAATGCTATGAAGTTCAGTAATTTCTATAAACACTATGAATACTGTAAAATATTCGCAAATAACAATGATATTAACTTGCCTGATTTTGAAAATATTACATACTTTGGATTAATTACCTACAAGTCAGGTAATAATTTATATGCTATTCAGGATAATAAATTGGCGATATGCGGAAAAAATGTCAAGTTGATCGACATTGATTCGACATATGAGCCTAGTTTATTTTTACATCTAGTGTCAATTATCGTAATTTATTTGAAATTATCCTTTCCATCAATGATGATTTATATTGCAATTTATATCACATTAATTATAATATTTGATAGGTCATATATTTTCAATTATAAAAAATTTAGATTTGTTAACGTGGGTGATAAATCTAAATATTATAACGCTCTAGATAATATTTAATTTTTTTTATACCGGTTCTTCAAATAATCTTTCTAGTTCTGATTCACATCTAGGTAGGTAAACTGAGATATCATCACATTTGATCTTGATATGAGGCTTGCATTTATAAAATATCATATATGAAATTCCAAATAAATAGAGAATAATTCCCCAGATAGCAGATACAACATATTCAAAATCGAAATAAGCAAACCCCAGTGTGATGTAAATTCCTACTAAAATGATTAATAACAAGGTGGACATAATGAAATATTACATAGCAGTGGCTGCATCAAAGCCACGTTTAATCAAAGTAGTATTTCTTCTATTGAAATAATAATAACTAGTAGTTGATTGACTGCAACTCATATCTGTTTTAGTCATTCTAATATAATTCCTGTTAACTAATTCAAATCGATATTCATATGTGATTCCCCAGCATTTAGTCTTTTTAACAATAATCGGCTCCATTTTATAAATAAATGCACAACTACTAATTAAAATATTTTAATTTATTTTTTTGTGTACATAAAATTATGAGTTGTTGTGGAAAAGTAAGAACCACTGATTTTGCTGAAAGAACTAGAATGGCTAAAAAAGCCCAATATAATAAAAAATGTCAATCTCCTCATGACCAATTCTTCGGTCCACTCTATTATAATTATTTAGAAGCGGCTGAAACAAATCCACCCATTAAGAGAAACAGACGAGTTGTCTTAAATGGATATGAACCTCAATGCAGATTAGATGTGGATTGTAAAGGAAATCGCTTCTTTGATCCTGCTAATATTAAATCATGTGCAGATCAACCTAAATGTGTTAGAGATCACATGCTTGCAACTCAATATGATATGCGTCGAAGACTTGGATATCAAAGTATAAACGATGCTAAGATGATAGGAGACTTTAATCCACTTAAGCCTTTTAATCCATATTTCTTTACGCCAGATTATTTTTCAAAATTCAATGATGATTTTGCATAAAAAAATTAGTTCAAATCTAAAATTCCGTGTTTTTCAATGTTAGTGAAAATTCGATCAAACACGTTTTTTTCTTTCTCAATCACTTCATCATAAACTGACTTGGGAATGTTGCTCAAAATGATAGGGTCTTCAATTTGAACAACCATGAATTCATCATCAGAATAGTCTTCTGTTGTGATTATGATGTTTTCTTCAAACCTGTATCCATCAACTTCAATTAAGATTGACATTTCAATCCAGATATAATAATCCAAAGGACAAGCCCTATCTAGGCTGATTAGTCTTAATAATTTCTGAGTGTGAATTTCATCAAATTCATAGCGACCATCAAATTTAGAATGCAAATCTAATAATTCTCGCATTTCATTAAGGGGGTATTCAAAATTTACTTCATCTTCATCATTTAGTTCATCAAAGTTAAATTTCTGTTTAGTATATCTATCAAAACATACAAGGTGAAACATACAATTAAATTCGGTATTCATGATAAGAGGAAAGAGGGGGTAGATATAAAAAAATAAAAAATCAAAAAAATTTGATTCTATATTTAAGTATTCAACTCTTAATCAAAAATGAGCAACTTTAACTGGGCTGATCTTAGTGATAGTGATGAAGAATTTATTTCAATGAAAACACCTACTAAAAAAGAAGAGTCCGAAAAAGAATTTCAACAGGTCAAATCTAAAAAATATAAGAAAAAACCTAATAATAAAAATCTAACAAATTATGTAGCCCTCAATGAAGAAGGTAAAAATAAACTAGTCATTCGGGTTAGAAGAAGTGGAAAAGGAATTATAATAACTTGTATTAAATGGGATTATACCAATCCTAAATTCTTAAATTATGAAAATTTAATTAATGTTCATAGATATTCCGCTTATATTCATAAGAATCACATTCCTATAATTGAGGATTATTATGATACCGCCAATATATATAAGACCAATAAGGAAATTAGCCTCTTATCTAAGATAGTATGTATCGAGTTAAATACTCTTAAAATAATGAAGCACTATTTAGATCAAATTGATCTAGAAATTATGGAAAAT
>Ga0209925_1000318_pt1 | contig 25815 bp, 24 predicted proteins | sample SalPonR2_A_D1_MG_FD_185702 | JGI IMG/M metagenome (GOLD analysis project Ga0209925, IMG submission 185702) | Salt pond soil microbial communities from South San Francisco under conditions of wetland restoration - Salt Pond MetaG R2_A_D1_MG... ... | reverse complement strand
TAAGAAGTTCAACTTTTGTTGTTTGATTTTACTTGGTTTATAGAGTTTTAGATGGTGTATGGTAATATAGTATTCATCAGACAACTTAATCACCTGCATTTGATTATAGTATTGATGTAAATATATATAAAGACTCATTTGTAAGTAGATTGTGTACTTTTGAATTGTATGTCAACTCTATATTAGATATATCTTACATAATTAGTATTATAAAGAAAATATAGTAAAAAATGATAAGAAAAGTGAAGAACGTAGCAATTCCTCTCCACCTAAATCAAAGGCAAGATTTAGATGGAGTTTCCTTGCTACATTTTTGATGAAAATATGTTATTGTTTATATAGTTAATGTTACTTTAGAATAAATTTATTTTAAAATCCTCAAATATTAAGTTTATATACATCAAGACATATTATCAAGAGTATTAAGCCGAAAACTAAAGGCTTGACTAAACTTAAAATGATTGCTATACTGTTAATGCTATAGTTGAATAAGAGCAGCACAGATAATCGCGGTAGATAATTTTCTGCCGAGGAAAGTCCGGGCTTCATAGGGTAGGATGCTGGGTAATTCCCAGTGGAGGCAACTCCCAGGAAAGTGCCACAGAAAATACACCGCCATTTTTATGGTAAGGGTGAAAAGGTGAGGTAAGAGCTCACCAATATTCAGGTGACTGGATAGTTTGGTAAACCCCATCCGAAGTAAGTCCAAATAGGGAGGAAGTAAAGTGACCCGCTTTTCCTCCGGGTTGGACGCTTGAGACAGTGAGTAATCACTGTCCTAGATAGATGATTATCTAAAACAGAACCCGGCTTACCGTGTTGCTCTTGTTTGACATACAAACATATGTTTTATTTTTTTGGTTGCTAAATTGAAAATACGGCTAAATTATGTTAAAATAAACAGCAGAACAAAGATTTAGGAGGTAATACTATGGCCGGACATTCTAAGTGGGCTAATATTAAACATAGAAAGCAAAAACAGGACAAGAAAAAAGGAAAACTTTTTTCTAAATTATCTAGAAAAATTGCAGTAGCTGCCCGTCAGGGTGGCGGTGATCCTGAAATGAATGCAGATTTAGCTTTTGCTATTGATAAAGCCAAAGATAATGATATGCCAAAAGAAAATATTGAAAGAGCTATCAAAAGAGGTACTGGTGAATTAGAAGGTGTAGATTATAAAGAATTTACTTATGAAGGATATGGACCAGGTGGGGTAGCTCTTTATTTAGATATTATGAGTGATAATCGAAATAGGACAGCTTCAGAATTACGTCATATTTTATCTGAACATGGCGGAAATCTAGGTGAAGAAGGTTGTGTAGCCTGGATGTTTGATCGAAAAGGACAAATAATTATTGATTTGAATTCTACAGATTTAAATGAAGAAGAAGTAATGATGGAAGCTATTGAAGCTGGAGCTGAAGATATAGAAACAGAAGATGATTTGATAACAGTATATACTGATGTAACTGATTTTCAAGATGTTAAAGCTGTTTTAGTGGAAAAGGGCTTTGATTTGGTTGAATCTGATTTGGCTATGGTTCCTAATAATACAATTGAGTTAGATAAATCAAATGCAAAAAAAATGTTAAATCTGATGGAAGAATTAGAAGACCATGATGATATTCAAGAAGTTTATTCTAATTTTGATATACCTGCAGATGTCATGGAACAGATTGAAAATGAGGAATAACTACAATTAATTTGCTCATTAAATGACACTGAAATTTCAGTGTCATTTATTAATTTATTTATATATTTTTTTGTTTAATGAGGTGGTCATTTGATTATTTTAGGGATTGATCCCGGATTAGCTACAACTGGATATGGAGTTATAAAAAAAGAAGGAAACTCTTTGAAATTAATAGCCTATGATACAATTACTACTAGTCCCGATTATACTGATGTAGACCGACTTTCTCAATTATATGAGGAACTACTATTATTAATAGATAAATATCAACCAGAACAGATAGCAGTGGAAGAGTTGTTTTTTAATAAAAATGTTAAAACTGCTATTAGAGTAGGACAGGCTAGAGGGGTAATACTACTAGCTGGATCTCAAAAAAGTATTGCAGTTTCAGAATATACTCCATTACAGGTAAAACAGGCAGTAGTCGGTTATGGTAGGGCTTCTAAAAAACAGGTTCAGCAGATGGTCAAAGCCTTGCTGAATTTGAAAGAAATACCAAGTCCTGATGATGCTGCAGATGCTTTGGCAATTTCAATCTGTCATGGACATAGTTATGCTAGTAAAGAAAAATGGGGAGATCTTTTATGATAGGACATTTAAAGGGAAAAATAATATATAGTAATGCAGAAAGTATTATAGTGGATGTTAATGGTGTCGGTTATCAACTAAAAGTACCCACTCTATATCCTAAAAAAGATATTAATAAGAACATAGAACTTTTTGTATATACATATATTAGAGAAGATGCTTTAGATTTATATGGTTTTGAAACTGCTGAAGAAAAGAAGTTATTTAAAACATTGTTATCTGTATCTAGAGTAGGGCCAAGTGCAGCTATGAATATCTTATCTACTCTTGCTTATGAAAGATTTATTAATGCTATATTATCTGAGAATGTCTCTGTCTTAAAAGAAGTTTCTGGAATCGGACCTAAAACAGCTCAACGGCTTATATTAGAGTTAAAAAGCAAGATTGAAGATATGTTACCCGAACTACAAATAGAGAAGGGTAAATCAATGAAAAAATATGATGAAGATTTATATGAAGCTTTAACTCAATTAGGTTATACCAATAAAGAAGTTGATGAAGCGGTTAATAAGCTTGAATTAGACTCTGATATGAAATTAGAAGATAAAATTAAAAATGTATTAAGTTATCTGGGGAGGGAACATTAAATGGAAGATTCTGATAGATTTGTATCCCCAACCAGGCAGTTTGATGAAGATCAATTTGATAAAAATTTACGACCAGAGAAATTAAAGTATTATATTGGACAGAAAAAGACAAAAGAAAAATTAGACATATTTATAGAAGCCGCAAAAAAACGGGGAGATGCACTTGACCATGTATTATTATATGGCCCCCCTGGATTAGGCAAAACTACTTTGGCTACTATTATTGCAAATGAATTAAATGTCAATATTCATAAAACTTCTGGTCCTGCTATCGAAAGACCGGGCGATTTAGCATCTATTTTAACCAATTTACAGGATAATGATGTTTTATTTATTGATGAAATTCACAGATTAAATATGATGGTGGAAGAGGTATTATATCCTGCATTAGAAGACTTTTCTTTAGATATTATTATAGGGAAAGGACCGAGTGCTCGTTCTGTGCGTTTAGATTTAAATCCTTTTACCATGGTTGGAGCAACTACAAGAGCGGGTTTAATTAGTTCACCTTTAAGAGATAGATTTGGAGTAATTAATAGATTAGAATTTTATGATAAGAATGAATTAACTAAGATTGTTAAAAGATCTGCTCGGATTTTAGATATAGAAATCTATGAAGATGGAGCTAGAGAAATAGCAAAGAGATCACGTGGTACTCCAAGAATTAGTAATAGATTATTAAAAAGGGTTAGAGATTATGCAGAAGTAAAAGCAGAAGGAGTAATATCTGAAGATGTTGTTAATAAAGCTTTAAAACTTTTAGAAATTGATGAAAAAGGTTTAGATAGTATCGACCATAAATTATTAGAGATTATCATTCAAAAGTTTGATGGTGGTCCAGTTGGTTTAAATACCTTAGCAGCTGCCATAAGTGAAGAAACCGAAACAATTGAAGATGTTTATGAACCATATTTACTACAAATGGGTTTTTTGGAAAGAACTCCACGTGGTAGAGTTGCAACATCTTCTGCATATAGACATTTAGGTATAAATAAAAATAATAAAGATAATTTATTTGATGGTAAGGAATGATACAGGAGGAAACTTATGAAAGTTGAAGAGTTTGACTATGACCTACCTGAAAGACTGATTGCCCAAAAGCCAATAGAAAATAGAGATGAATCTCGGCTGATGATTTTAAATAAAGAAACGGGCGAAATTAATGAAAAGATTTTCTATGGAATAGTTGATTTATTGAATAAAGAAGATCTTTTAATACTAAATAATAGTAAGGTAATACCAGCTAGGTTATATGGAGAGAAAGTACCAACAGGTACTGATATTGAAGTTCTATTATTAACCCGTTTAAATAATAATCGCTGGGAAGTTTTAGTAAAACCTGGTAAAAGAGTTAAAAAAGGTGTTAAAGTAAGCTTTGGAAATGGTGAACTTGTTGGTAAGGCTGTTGAATATACAGAATTTGGTGGGAGAATAATGGAATTTGAGTATGAGGGTGAATTTGAAAAAATATTAGACAAATTAGGTAGAATGCCCTTGCCCCCCTATATAAAAGAAGATTTAGATGAACCTGAAAGATATCAAACGGTTTATGCAGAAAAAAGAGGCTCAGTTGCAGCGCCCACCGCTGGACTTCATTTTACTCCAGAGTTATTAGAAAAAATAAAAGAAAAAGGAGTTCAGGTTAAATATATAACTTTACATGTGGGCCTAGGTACTTTTCGTCCGGTAAGAACTGATAAAGTAGAAGATCATGACATGCATTCAGAATATATAGAAGTTGATCAAGAAGTTGTTGAAGAAATAAAGAAAATTAAGCAAGGAAAAGGTAGAGTTATTTCAGTAGGAACTACTGTTACAAGAGCTCTTGAAACAGTTGCTGAAAATGGCCCATTAGAAGAATTTAAAGGATGGACTGATATATTTATTTATCCAGGTTACAATTTTAAAGTTATAGATGCATTAATAACTAATTTTCATCTTCCTAAATCAACTTTATTAATGATGATTTCTGCTTTAGCGGGTAAAGAAAATATAATGACGGCATATGAAAAAGCTGTAAAAGAAGAATATAGATTTTATAGTTTAGGAGATGCAATGTTTATATATTAGAAAGGAAGTCATGGGATGAGTTTTAGTTATGAATTAATAAAAAAAGATACTGATACCCAAGCAAGATTAGGTAAAATAACAACTTACCATGGTGAGATAAACACTCCAATATTTATGCCAGTTGGAACTCAAGCTACTGTAAAAGCAATAACTCCAGAAGAGTTAAAAAAAGTAAAGGCTGAAATAATATTGGGCAATACTTACCATTTATATTTAAGACCGGGTCATGAATTAATAAAAAATGCTGGCGGTTTACATGAATTTATGAATTGGGATAGGCCTATATTAACTGATAGTGGAGGATTTCAAGTTTTTAGTTTGGCAGATCTTCGCGAGATAAAAGAAGAAGGTGTATACTTTCAATCTCATATAGATGGTTCAAGACAGTTCATTTCTCCAGAAAAGTCAATTGAAATCCAGAATGCATTAGGTTCTGATATAGCAATGGCTTTTGATGAATGTCCTCCAGAACCAGCAAATTATGAATATGTTAATAATTCTCTTCAGCGAACTGTTCGATGGGCCAAACGGTCCAAAGCAGCTATGAATAAAGAAAAACAAAGTTTATTTGGTATTATCCAAGGTGGAATATTTAAAGATTTAAGAGAACAAAGTGTAAAAAAAATGACAGATATTGGTTTTCCCGGTTATGCTATTGGTGGTTTAAGTGTTGGTGAAGCAAAAGAAGATATGCTTGAAACATTAGAATTTACAGTCCCTTTGATGCCAGAAGATAAACCCAGATATTTAATGGGGGTAGGAACACCTCAGGATCTAATTGAAGGTGTAATGAGAGGTATTGATATGTTTGACTGTGTTATGCCAACTAGAATAGCAAGACATGGGTCAATATATACATCTGAAGGCAGAATAACTATTAGAAATGCGACTTATAAAGAGGATTTCACTTCACCTGATCCTGACTGTGATTGCTATGTATGTAAAAATTACTCTAGAGCCTATATTAGACATCTGTTAAAAAGAAAAGAAATTCTGGGAGTTAGATTAACAACTTATCATAATTTATATTTCTTTATTAATCTTATGAATGACATTAAAGAAGCAATTGATAATGATAATTTCTTAACTTTTCGAGAAAATTTTTATAAAAAATATAAATAAATTAATGCCAGATATTTATTAAATTTAAAAAAATTGAAGGATAATTTAATCTGGTATTGAAATTATTAGAGAGTAAAAAAATAAGGAGGTTATAAAAATGCAATATGTTTACGCAATATTACCATGGGTTTTAATATTTGGTGTTTTTTGGTTTTTCTTAATTAGACCCCAAAGAAAGCAGCAAAAAGAACATGAAGATATGTTGAATAATTTAGAAGTAGGTGACAGAATAGTTACAATAGGTGGAATAAAAGGTAAAATTATTAAGCTTAAAGATAACAATATTAGATTGAGAATATCTTCTAATGTTGATATAGACGTTGTCCAAAAAGCAATTGCTAGAATGGATGAATCTGAAGAAGAAGAAGTTGAAGAACCTGTTAATGATGACAAGATGCTTGATTAATTAGTTTTAATGAGGAACAAAATAAAGTTAGATATTGGGAGTGACTAAAATTGGATAGCGGAGATGTAAAAGAAATCCTGCAATCTGTTGTTATTGCAGGTATTTTAGCATTTTTAATTATTACCTTTGTTGCTCAATCCTTTGTTGTAGACGGTAAATCTATGGAGCCAAATTTACATGATGGAGAAAGACTATTTGTTAATAAGTTTATTTACCGTTTTAGGGACCCTCAAAGAGGAGAAGTTGTTGTATTTACTCCCCGCGGTGCTCCTAAAAAAAAGTACATTAAACGTGTAATAGGTTTACCAGGTGATACTGTCTACATAAAAGATGGTGTAACCTATGTTAATGGTCAACCACTTGAAGAAGATTATATCAAGGAAGATATGAGAGGGGATTTCGGTCCTTATCAAGTTCCTGAAAAATCGGTATTCGTAATGGGTGACAATCGCAATAATAGTGCAGACAGTAGATATCCAGGTTATGTTGGATATGTACCATATGAAACAATATCTGGTTTAGCTTTTTGGGTCTATTGGCCCATTACTGATATGCGTATAATAGACCAGGTAAATTACGAAAATTTATAAATATTATAATTGTTGAGAAACGGGAGGAAGAAGTGGTATGAGATATAAAAAGAAAAGACTATTAAAAATTGCTTTTATCATAGCCATCGTTGCCTTAGCGGTATTTTTATATTTTAATAATAGTATAAACCTTGGACTTGACCTACAGGGTGGTTCACATATCGTTTTACAGGCTCAACCAACAGAAGAACGTGATATTACAAATCAAGTAATGTCTGGAATACAGCAGGTTATTGAAAGACGTGTTAATCAATTAGGTTTAACTGAACCAGTTATACAGCGAGAGGGAGATGACAGAATAATCGTAGAACTCCCTGCTGTTGATAACCCAAATGAAGCAATTGAAACAATTGGTAGAACAGCAGTGTTAACTTTTAGAAATCCTGCTGGCCAAGTATTGATGACAGGTGAATTTGTAAAAAATGCAACTGCTGATTATGATCAATATGGACGACCAGTTGTCTCTTTTGAAATGAATAATGAAGGGGCAAATAAGTTTGAAAATATTACTCGACAGTATATGGGTCAAAAAATAGGCATATATTTAGATGATGAATTACTAACAAATCCAACTGTACAAAGTGTCATTTCTGATAAAGGGCAGATTACAGGTTATGATTCTGTTGAAGCTGCTGAAAAAGATGCAATATTAATCAGAGAGGGTTCATTACCCGTTCCGGTTGAAGTTGTGCAGAGCAGGACAGTTGGACCCGCCTTAGGTGAAATTTCGATAAGAAGAAGTATAATAGCTGGTTTAGTAGGGCTTGCTTTAGTGGCAGTATATATGATGTTTTATTATAGATTCCCAGGTGTACTTGCAGCTGCAGTTTTAATAATTTATGGAGTTTTATTAATGGGTACACTGGCTGGTTTACAGGCGACCCTTACCTTACCAGGTATTGCAGGTCTTATATTATCTATAGGTATGGCTGTTGATGCCAACATTATTATCTTTGAACGAATAAAGGATGAGCGGAAGTCCGGTAAAACCCTGAGAGCTTCCATAGATGCTGGTTTCAAGAGGGCATATAAGACGATTATTGATGCTAATGTAACTACCTTAATTACTGCTTTAATTCTTGCTTACTATACAAGTGGTACAGTGAGAGGATTTGCAGTTACATTGGGAATAGGTGTATTAGTAAGTATGTTTACTGCCTTCTTTATAACTAGAAATGTTATAGACTTATTTACTCATTCTAATTTACTACAAAGCGATGCTGCATTTGGTGCAAAGAGGAGGTAAAGAAGATGGATATACTGGGAAAAAGAAGAATTTGGTACACTGTTTCCATAGTTATACTAGCAGTTGGACTATTATTTTTAGCTATAAATGGGCTTAACTTTGGTATTGATTTTCAAGGTGGTTCTTTATTAGAATTTAGATTTGATCAAGAAGTTTCCAATCAAGAAGTAAGAAATGTATTAGAAAAGATAAATATTGCTCCTGATGCTAAGATCCAGCAGTCTGATACTCAGGGTATAAAAGGGGTTCTCATTAGAGCCCAAAAGTTATCACCTAGACAAATCACTGATATCGAAGAAGGGTTGAGAAACGAATATTCTTCCACTGATATGTTGAGATCAGAGTCGGTCGGAGCAGTTATTGGACAGGAGTTAAGAACGAAAGCTCTATTAGCTTTACTTATAGCTTCTGTAGCTATTGTTTTATATATAAGTATTCGATTTGAATTCAGATTTGCAATAGTTTCAATAATAACCTTGATGCATGATGTTTTAATTACTCTTGGTATTTTTGCTATGCTGGGTAGTGAGGTAAATACGCCCTTTGTGGCTGCTTTACTAACAATCATTGGTTATTCTATAAATGATACGATAGTTATTTTTGATAGAATAAGAGAAAACATGAAAATGATGCACAAAACACCCTTTAAAGAATTGGCTAATCAGGCTGTTGTAGATACATTGCCTAGATCAATAAATACTTCTTTAACAACATTAATCACAATATTAGCTATATATTTATTCGGTGGGGCTTCCATTAAAGTATTCATGCTTGCATTATTTATAGGTATGTTTGCTGGTACTTATTCTTCTATATTTGTAGCCAGTCCCCTCCTTGTAACCTGGACAAACAGGATTACAAATAAAAAATAGAAAGGGGTTTTAAATATGCAGGGAACCATTATATTTGGATTGGTTTTTGCAATATTAATTGCAATATTTGCAATCCAAAATGCTTCCATAGTTGCTTTGAATATATTAATGTGGGAGTTTGAAATTTCTCTGGCAGTTGTTGTGCTTGGTTCGATAATTTTTGGAGCCCTTGTAATTGGTATATTCAGTTACTTTAAACAGTTTCAATTGAAACGGAAAAATAAAAATTTAAAACTTGAAATACAGTCTTTAAAAGAAGAAGTAGATGACCTTAAAGAAGAAAAAAGAAGATTAGAAAGATACAGCCCTGAAAGTAATGTTGCTGAAACTTCAAATGAGGTTAAAGATAAATCAGAAGAGCCCAAGGAAAAAAGAAGTTTCTTTGGTCTTGGTAAAAAGTCAAGTAAACAAAAAGAGGACAAAAGTGAAGAAACTGAAGAAGTAACTGAAAACGAAGAAGTAACTGAAAATAATGAAAAACAAAAAGAAAGAGACATGGAAGATGAAGATATAGCATATAATTTAGAAGAAGATGAAGAGGAAGACAAAAATAATTAACATAATGCAAAGGTATATGATACCCCCTTATTAAATAGGGGGTTTTGTATTTAAAAAATAAGGTGATAAATTTGAATAATAGATGGTATTTAAAACAAGATGAAAGCACAGTTCATTCAGATCATATATTAAATCAGGTTCTTTTAAATAGGGATTTAGATACAAAAGAAAAAGTTAATAACTTTATTAAGGCCGACTTCAGTAAGCTAAGAGATCCTTATCTTTTAACAGATTTAAATAAAGCAGTTGATAGATTCATTCAGGCTATAGAAAATAATGAGAAAATCATTATTTATGGTGATTATGATGTAGATGGAATTACTTCTACTTCCTTATTTATACGATTTTTTAATGATATAAAGTTTACTAATTTTGATTATTATATCCCTAATCGTCTTAAAGAAGGTTATGGCCTAAGGATGGATAGTATAAAAAATATTGAAATTAATCAATTTGATTTATTAATTACAGTTGATTGTGGTATTACAGCTATTAAAGAAGTAGATTTTTTAAATGAACAGGGTTTAGATGTAATTATAACTGACCATCACAAGTTGAGTGAAAAACTGCCTGCTGCTTATGCAGTAGTAGATCCTCAACGAGAACAGTCAAAATATTATAAAGTGCTAGCTGGAGTTGGAGTTGTTTTCAAATTATTACAAGCTGTAGATAATAAATTGAACTTGAACATTATTAAAAACCACCTAGATTTAGTAACTTTAGGTACAGTGGCAGATATTGTAGAATTAAAAAATGATAATAGAATAATAGTTAAAGAAGGACTAAAAGTATTAAAAAATACAAACAAATTAGGTTTAAAAAAATTACTATCCAAATTAAAATTAGATGACAAAAAAATTAATCCTGGTCAGATCGGATATATAGTAGCACCTCCAATTAATGCAATTGGCCGTATGGAAGATCCTGATGAGGGTGTAAAATTATTAATTACAAATAAAGAAGAAGAAGCTGAAAAAATAAGTAAAAAGTTAATTTCTATCAATCGTGACCGCCAAAAAAAAGAAGAAAAAATATATAATAAAGCTCTAAAAATGATTGAAAAAGAAGATATTAAAAATCAAAAACCTATAGTTTTATCCTCGCGAAATTGGCATCGAGGAGTTATCGGTATAGTTGCTTCTAGATTAGTAGAAAAGTATTATCTTCCAGTCATTTTGATTGCAATAGGAGAAGATGGAGTCGGACATGGATCAGCAAGAAGTATCAGTAAATTAGACATTACCGAAGGTTTAGGTTATGCTAAAGAGTTTCTTGATAATTATGGCGGTCATTCTATGGCAGCTGGGTTATCTATAAAAGAAGAAAATATTAATAAGTTCAGAAATAAGTTAAATGAATATATTAAGGAAAGTTTAAACCCAGAAGACTTTATACCGGGTATTAAGGTTGATTCAATTATTGATGTTAATAAGATTACTCATGAATTCCACAAAAAATTAGACTTATTAAAACCATATGGAGTAGGAAACCCTCGTCCTAAATTTCTATTAAGTAATATAAAGTTGAAAAATCATTACACTGTCGGGAAAAAGAACAAACATTTAAAAATAAAATTAAGCAATGGACTTTCTGGTATATGTTTTAATATGGGTGATATACATCATAAGATAAAAGACAAAAAATTAGATTTAGTAATAAAGGTTTATCTTAATAACTGGCGAGGAAAAGATGAGGTTGAAATAAGGGTTGAAGATATTAATATAAGATCAGACCATACATATTTTCCTATTACTTTTCAAAAAAATAATTATATAATTTATGATAAAAGAGGTATTGAAAAAAAGTACAAGTATTTACAGGGGTTAAATAAATATCAAAATAAAATTGCAGTTTTTATTAATGGAAGTAAACAAATTGATAAGGCCAGAGAAAAACTTACAGAACTGGGTATAGAAGTATTAGAAAATGATTGGGAGAAGTTTAAAAATAATAAGAAAGATTTAATTCTATTTGATAAAAACTTTGATACCAATATTGAAATAGATACCCATTTAGTAATGTATTCTGTTCCTTTTTCATTAAATTATTTATATGAAATAATCAATAACTTTGAACATAAAATGATTCATTTAATCTTTAATAATCAGGATTTGGAGTTGAATGAAATATTAATAAATAAAAGTTTACCAGATAAAAGTACTATCAAAAATACATATAACTTAATTCAATCTAATAAAAAAGATAAAAAAAACCAAAAAGATGAAATCAATAATTTAATAAAGAGAGGAATCGGAATCAATAATAAAAAAGTCAAAAAGATATTAGCAATTTTAAATGAGAATGATTTGATTGATATTAATGGTGATGTAGTTAAAATCAACGCTATTAGTGAGGCTGAATTGGACTTATCAAATTCAGTATATTATAATAATATTATTAACATTAAGAATCAATATAAAAATTTAAAAAAGCAGTTACAGGCTAAAGATTTATTTAATTTTATTAATAACCTTACAAAACTGGAGGAGGAGTACAATGAATTTTAATGATTATATAAGAAACATACCTGATTTTCCAAAGGAAGGAATATTATTTAAAGATATCACACCATTACTCAAAGATAAAAAGGCATTCAAGGCAGCAATAGATCAGATGGCTAAAGAGTATGAGGATGTAGATATTGATTATGTAGTAGGAATTGAAGCTAGGGGCTTTATAATAGGTACCCCTATGGCTTATGCATTAAATAAAGGCTTTATTCCAGTTAGAAAGCCTGGTAAACTTCCTTATGATAAATTGACTGCAAGTTATGATTTGGAATATGGTAGTAATGAATTAGAGATTCATAGTGATGCTATAGAAGAAGGCGATAACATTTTATTAGTCGATGACCTACTAGCTACAGGAGGTACAACCAAGGCATCAGTTGATCTAATTGAAGAATTAGGCGGTAATATAGTTAGTATTGCTTTCTTATTAGAATTAATAGATCTTAATGGTAGAGAAAAAATTGAAGAATATGATATTTTTACACTTCTACAACATTAATTTTGTCTAAACTTATTATGAAATGAAGGGATAATTATGGAAATAGAGGTTCTATTAAAAAAGATAAGATCTGATATGGATGATCCAGATCTTGATATAGTTAAAAAAGCTTATGAAATTGCAAATGAAGCTCATGATGGTCAATACAGAGTTTCAGGTGAGCCATATGTTGAACACCCCATTAATGTCGCATATATTTTGGCTGATCTAGGATTAGATATAATCTCTATTTCTGCTGCTTTACTTCATGATGTAGTAGAGGATACCAAATTTACCAGAGAAGATATTGAGAAGATGTTTGGTAATGAGGTTGCCTTACTTGTAGATGGAGTTACAAAATTAACAAAATTAGACTTTAAATCAAAAGAAGAACATCAGGCAGAAAGTTTAAGGAAAATGTTTTTGGCTATGGCCAAAGATATAAGAGTTGTATTAATAAAATTAGCTGATAGATTGCATAATATGAGGACTCTTGAACATTTAAACAGAGAAAAACAAATCTTTAAATCAGAAGAAACAATTGAAATTTATGCTCCCTTAGCACATCGATTAGGTATGTCAAGGATGAAGTCTGAATTAGAAGATTTAAGTTTCTATTTTCTCCAGCCCGATGTTTATGATGAATTAGAAAAAAAGATTGAAGAAAATAGATCTTCTCGAAATAGAAATATTCAAAATGCAATTAGTACTTTACGTGAAAAGATTAAAGAACAAGATCTCAATGCTGAAATATATGGTAGATCTAAACATTTATACAGTATATATCAAAAAATGCAGCGTAAAGAAGTCGATTTCAGTGAAATATATGATCTAACCGCTGTTAGGGTTCTTGTAGACAGTGTAAGAGAATGTTATCAGGTATTAGGGGTTGTTCACGAGATATGGAAACCAATGCCTGGACGTTTTAAAGATTATATTGCAATGCCTAAATCAAATATGTATCAATCTTTACACACTACTGTGATAGGTCCAAGTGGAGATCCTTTAGAAGTGCAAATAAGAACACATGAGATGCATAAAACTGCTGAATATGGTATTGCTGCTCACTGGCGATATAAAGAAGGTAAGACAGATAAAGATGATTATGAAGAAAAACTATCTTGGTTAAGACAACTTTTAGAATGGCAGAAAGATTTACAAGAACCTCAAGAGTTTATGAAAGCTTTAAAGATTGATTTATTTCAAGATGAGGTATTTGTGTTTACTCCAAAAGGAGATGTTATGTCTTTACCTAGAGGAGGAACTCCCATAGACTTTGCATATCATATTCATACAGAAGTAGGTCATAACTGTGTGGGAGCAAAAGTAAATGGTAAAATAGTGCCTTTAGAGTATGAATTAAATAATGGAGATATTGTAAATATAATTACTTCTAAAAAAAGTACAGGACCTAGTCGTGATTGGTTAAAATATGTTAAAACATCAACTGCCCGAAGTAAAATTAAAAGATGGTTTAAAAAACAACAAAGAGATGAAATTATCAGACGCGGTAGAGAACTATTAAATAGAGAATTTAATCGTCATCATGTTGATTTATCCGGTAAAGAGAAAGAAGAAGAATTAGAAAGAGTTGCTAAAGAATTAGGTGAAAATAATAAAGAAAATCTATTAGAATCAATCGGCTATAACAATATATCTGTTAAACAGGTAATAAATAAACTTGATATTGAAGATGAAGAAGAGGTCACTTTAGAAGAACTTAAAACTACTCCTTCCACAAAAAGCTCTGATAAAGGAGTAAAAGTTAAAGGTGTAGATAACTTAAAAGTTAGAACTGCAAAGTGTTGTAATCCAGTTCCCGGGGATAAAATTGTTGGATATATTACACGGGGAAGAGGTATTTCAATACATCGTAAAGGTTGTCCAAATCTCAAGTCTTTAATTGAAAACGAAGAAGAACGAATTATTGATGTTAAATGGGATCAAAAGAGAAGTGAATCTTATGTTGTAGATTTAAATATTGAAGCTGTTGATAAAAGTGCCTTATTAAATGATATTACAAGGTTAATAAAGAATGAACAAATAAAATTATTATCTGTAAATGCACGAGCAGATAAATATGGGAAAGCATATATAGAATTATCTGTAGAGTTAAGTAGTATTGAACACATGAAAGATATTATGAATAAAATTAAAGATATTTCTGGTGTCTTATCTGTACAAAGAGCTAAACCAACTTAATAATTAGGAGTGGTTCACTTGCGTGCTGTAGTGCAAAGGGTTAAAGAAAGTAATGTTAAAGTTGATGATGAAGTTATTGGATCAATTAAAGAAGGTTTACTTGTTTTTCTAGGAATTAGTAATGAAGATACTATGGATGATATAGATTATTTAATTGATAAAATAATTAATTTAAGAATATTTGAAGATGTAGAAGGTAAAATGAATTTATCTGCTTTAGATTTAGAAAAAGATATCATGGTAGTATCTCAATTTACACTATATGGGGACTGTAGAAAAGGAAGAAGGCCTAGTTTTTTTGCGGCTGCTCCACCTGATAAAGCAGAAAGGTTATATGATGTATTTGTAAATAAAATCAAAGAATATAACTTAAATATTGAAACTGGTGAGTTTCAAGCAATGATGGATGTAGATTTAATAAATGATGGGCCTGTAACTTTATTATTAGATAGTAAAAAAGAATTCTAACAGGGGGATTTTATATGATCATTTCACAAACAGTTGGTGTGAACTTTACCAACTGTTATTTAATTGGGAAAAAAGACGCTAAAGCTATTATAGTTGATCCCGGTGATGAAATAGACAAAATAATGGAATTAGTAGAAAAAAACAAGGTGGATATCGTAAAGATTATAAATACCCATGGTCATTTTGACCATATCTCTGCAAATAATGAACTTAAAGAAAAGACTAATGCTGATATATATATTCATGAAAAAGACAAGGAAGCTTTAATCAACCCTGAGAAAAATCTGTCCACTCATCTAGGACAAAAAAATTTAGTTAAACAAAAAGAGGCTGATTGTCTATTAAATGAAGGAGATATAATTAAAATTGAAGATTATAAATTTGAAGTATTGCATACTCCCGGCCATTCTCCTGGTAGTATTTGTCTGCATGATAAGGAAAACAAAATACTCATGAGTGGTGATACAATATTTAGTATGGGAGTGGGTAGAACAGATTTTCCGGGGTGTTCTCAAGAGGAATTAATAAACTCGATTGAAAACAAAATTTTGAATTTGCCAGAAGAAACAGTAGTCTATCCCGGTCATGGCCAGCAAACAACTATCGGAAAGTTTAAAGTGAAAGTATGGGAACGTTTAACTTAATTGTTTTTAAACCGTGTTAGTGTTGACTTTTTAAAATCAATAAGATAAAATTATGAAAGATGTCAACTAGCACTTAAATACTTTTTTATATTTTAAGGAGTGACTTATTAATGTTTGATAATTTAAGGAATAATAGTAAAATAATAGTCTATATAGTGGTAGCAGCTTTTATAGTTACCGGTGGATTAATGGGCTTTGGATCGTATATGAGCCGTAATAATACAGGTGGCGGTAATAGATCTTCCCAATATATAGCAAGAGTTAATGATAAAGGAATTACTCCTCAACAGTTTTTATCAGTACTGAGAAATTCTGCTTCACAGGCAAATAATTTAAGCCAATCTGAGGTTATACCTTTTAGATTAAATGTATTAAAATCTATGATAGAACGGGAAATATTATTAACAGAAGCTGAAAACCAAAATATCAACGTGGAAATAACAGATGAAGAAGTTGAAAAGAGAATCGATGAGATTTTAAAACAAAATGATATGACAAGAGAAGAACTAAAAAGTAACTTAGAAAGTCAAGATTATACTTATGAACAGTTTAAGACTGATATAAGAAACAGTCTAAAAAATTCTGAAAAAATAACAAAAGTTAAAGAATCAACTTATAGTAATATAGAAGTTACAGAAGAAGAGATACAACAAGCTTATCAAGAAAGATATAGTGACGGTGAAGATAAACCAGAGTTAGAAGAGGTTAAATCAGATATAAGAGAATCAATTTTAACTACTAAACAAAATGAAGCATATCAAAACTGGTTGGAAAATAAAAAAGCAGATGCTAATGTAACTATCAATGATCCAGTTTTATATGCCTATAATGCTTTAGATAAAGGTAATTATCAAGTAGCAATAGATAGTTTCGAAAATTTAGCTAATAGTGATAATACTTCTGCAAGTATTTATACTTATTTAGCACAAGCTTATGCGGGATCCGGAAATCACGAAAAAGCTTTAGAAACATTCAACACTGCTTTAGAAGAGTATCCCGAAAATTGGGAATTAAGATTAAATTTCGGAGATTATCATGCTAACCAAGATAATAAAGAAAAAGCTATTGGACAATATAATAAAGCATCTGAATTAGCCGGAGAAAACTTTTATGCCCATTATAAGTTATTCATGGCCTTTAATAATATAGGGGCAAGCAAAGAAGCAGAAGAAGAAATGCAAACAATAACTAAAATCCAACAGAATATGCAGAGTCAACAGCAGCAACAAGAGGAACAACCAGAAGATGCTAGTTCTATTGAAGAAGAAATTGAAAAAACGAAACCAGAAAATAACAATTAAAAAACTAATTATTTAAATATGAAAACAAGGGTGAAATATTATGATTAATGCGCCACGTGGTACAAACGATATAATACCACCTGAATCTACAAAATGGAATTATATTGAAAAGAAAGCAAAATATATCTTTGATTTATATAACTATGATGAAATTAGAACGCCTATATTTGAATATACAGAACTATTCCAAAGGGGTATTGGTGAGGTAACTGATATAGTTGAAAAAGAGATGTATACTTTTGAAGACAAATCAGGCCGCAGTATTACCTTAAGACCGGAAGGAACTGCTTCTGTAGTAAGATCATTTTTAGAAAATAAAATCTATGGTCAAGCTCAACCAACAAAGTATTATTATATTGGTCCGATGTTTAGATATGAAAGACCGCAAGCAGGTCGATATCGTCAGTTTAACCAGCTAGGTATAGAGGTTTTCGGTACCAAGCATCCCATGGTAGATGCAGAAGTTATTGCGGTAGGAATGCATTATATGGATTTACTTGGTTTAAAAGACTTAACTCTTTATATTAATTCAATCGGTTGTCCTGAATGCAGGCCTCAATATTTAGAAAAATTAAAAACATATCTCAAAGAAAATAAAGAAGATCTTTGTGTTGATTGTAAACATAGGATTGATAAAAATCCTTTGAGAGTTTTGGACTGCAAAAATGAAAGCTGCCAAGGTGTAATTAGTAATGCACCTAAAATTATTGATAATCTTTGTAATGAATGTGAAGTACATTTTGATAAGTTACAGCAAAATTTAGATGATATTGATATTGAATTTGAAATAGATCCTAACCTTGTTAGAGGTTTAGATTATTATACAAAAACTGCTTTTGAAGTTAAATATGAAGGACTAGGTGCTCAGGATACCATTTTTGGTGGTGGAAGATATGATAAATTAGCAGAAGAGATCGGTGATAAAGATATCCCTGGTATCGGTTTTGCACTTGGTATAGAAAGACTATTATTAACAATAGAAAAACAGGATATTGAAATTCCTGTAGATAATAGTATAGATATTTATCTTACAACCATTGGAGGTAAAGCTAAAAAGGCATCTTTTGAATTATTGAATAAGTTTAGAAAAAATGGCATTAAAGCTGAAATTGACTACTTGCAAAGAAGTGTAGGTGGTCAGATGAAATCTGCTGATAGAATGAATGCCACATATACTGTAATAATAGGAGAAAACGAATTAAATAGCGGTAAAGCTACCGTTAGAAATATGAAAAATGGTGAAGAACAGGAAATAGAGTTAGATAAATTAGTAGAGAGTATTGAGAAGCTGATTTAAAGGAGGCATTATAAGTGATAGGTAAATTGGACGGATATACAAGAACACATAATTGCGGTGAATTAAGAATAGAAGATAAAAAAGATGAAATTACTATCATGGGTTGGGTTCAAAAGAGAAGAGACCATGGTGGAGTTATCTTTATTGATTTAAGGGATAGATCTGGCTTTGTCCAAATTGTTTTTAATCCAGACATTAATAAAGAAGCATTTAATAAAGCAGATCAATTAAGGTCAGAGTATGTAATAGCTGTTAAAGGTAAAGTACGCAAAAGACCAGTTGGAAATATTAATGAGGAACTACCAACAGGTAAAATTGAAGTAGAAGGATGTCAACTTAAGATATTAGATAAAGCCGAAACAACTCCTTTTGAAATTGAAGATAATGTTAATCCTGGCGAAAATTTAAGATTAAAATATAGATACCTTGATCTTAGAAGACCAATGATGAGAGATATGATGAAATTAAGACATCGGGTGGTCAAAAAGACAAGAGATTATTTGGATGAACATGATTTCTTAGAAATAGAGACTCCTCTTTTAACCAAAAGTACTCCAGAAGGAGCGAGAGACTATCTTGTTCCAAGCAGAATCAATTCTGGACACTTCTATGCTTTACCACAATCTCCTCAACTCTTTAAACAGTTATTAATGGTTTCTGGTATGGAAAGATATTTCCAAATAGCAAAGTGTTTTAGAGATGAGGATTTAAGGGCTAATCGACAACCTGAATTCACACAAATAGATATAGAAATGTCTTTTGTAACCAGAAATGATATTTTCGAGATAACAGAAAATTTATTAAGAGAAATATTTGCAATTCAAGATATTGATTTACCGGATGAAATACCTGTAATGACTTATCAGGAAGCTATAGATCAATATGGACTGGATAAACCTGATTTGAGATTTGGTATGAAGTTAAAAGATATTTCAGATATAGTAAAAAATAGTGATTTTAATATATTTAGTGGTACAGTACAAAAAGGTGGCCAGGTTAAAGGAATAAAAGTATCAGGTGGAGCTGAATTTTCACGCAGTCAAATTGATGAATTAGAAGATTTTGTCAAACTATATGATGCTAAAGGGTTAGCCTGGATTATGAAAAATGAAGATGAAATCAGGTCTCCAATAGCTAAATTCTTATCTGAAAAGGAACTTAGTCAAATTATGGATAAGATGGATGCTCAAAATGGCGATTTGATGTTATTTGTAGCTGATAAACCAAATATAGTAGCGACTGCATTAGGTCAATTAAGAGTGCACTTAGGTGAAAAATTTGATTTAATTGACAAAGAAGCCTATGAATTTACCTGGATTATTGATTTCCCTCTTTTTGAGTATAAAGAGGATGAAGGCAGATATGTAGCTAAACACCATCCATTTACTTCACCTTTACCGGAAGACATTGATAAATTAGATAATGATTTAGATAAAGTAAAAGCAAATTCATATGATATTGTACTCAATGGAGAAGAATTAGGTGGAGGTAGTATTAGAATAAGTAATAAAAAATTGCAGCATAAGATATTTGATGCAATGAACTTCACTGAAGAGGAAATTGAAAACAAGTTTGGTTTTTTAATGGATGCTTTTGAATATGGTACACCACCTCATGGTGGGATAGCTTTAGGATTAGATCGCTTAATTATGATTTTAGGAAACACTGATTCCATTAGAAACGTAATAGCTTTTCCAAAAACTCAAAAAGCTACTTCCCCATTAACCGATGCTCCGTCAATAGTAGATTCAAAACAACTTGATGAGCTGCATATCAAGTTAGTTGATATTGATTGAAATAATAAATTCTTTGTGTTAATATAGTATTAAAGAAAAATTCTGCTGTGTGCGTCAGGATTATAGAAAATTTTGACCAACACTCTTTGAAAGGGAGCCTGGACTCTATCTGCAGCGTATATGCCTCTAGCAGGACATACAAACCAGATAGGAGGGCACCCACTTGGCGGAAAGGGATCAAAATTAAATGATACCAGCGGCACAGTGGATTTTATCCCCTTAATTGGGGATTTTTTTATTTGAATTAAAAGATTTATATTATATAATAGCTTTACAGAGGTGATTATAAGTGGAATCAAAAGAAAAATTAAGAGAAAAATACTTCGAAAAAAGACAAAGTTTATCAAATGAATATATAAAAAAGAAAAGCCAAGTGATTACTCATAAACTCGATGAATATATTGAGGAGAAAAACTATAAAGACATCATGATTTTTGTGTCTTTTAGAAATGAAGTTAACACACATGGAATAATAAAAAAGTGGTTAAAAGATAATGAAAAAAATGTCTATGTACCTTATATAGATAAAAAATTAGATGAAATGAAGATAAGTAAAATTAATGATTTTGAAAATGATTTAACTCCTGGGGTATTTGATATTTTAGAACCACGTGAAGAATTAAAAGGTAGTTCCTCCCGTAAAGATTTAGATTTGATAGTAGTACCTGGTTTAATTTTTTCAAAACAGGGTTATAGGATTGGTTATGGTGGAGGTTACTATGATATGTTCTTAAGTAAAATTAAATCAAGAGTTGATAGAATTGGGATTGTTTGTTCAGAGTTTATTGTAGATGAATTACCTGTAGATAGTTACGACCTGCCGGTGGATTTAATTATAACCGAGCAAGAAAGTATTAAAGCAGAGGGGTGATAATTTGCCAAACCTTTTTGAAAATAATTCAAATAAAAATAATAATCAGCAACCCTTAGCCTATAGAATGAGGCCTAAAAAACTGAATGACATTTATGGACAAGAGGATATCATGGGGGATAATAAAATCTTAAGAAGATCTATTGAAGCTGATCAAATTCAGTCTTTAATTTTATATGGACCTCCAGGTACTGGTAAAACTAGTATTGCTTCAGTAATTGCTACTAATACAGATTCAGAGTTTAAAGTTTTAAATGCCGTAACTTCTGGTGTGGGTGATATAAGAGAAGTTATAAATGAGGCCAAAGAACAAAAGGATTTATATAACAAAAAGACAATTTTATTTATTGATGAAATACATAGATTTAATAAAGCTCAACAAGATGCTTTACTACCAGCTGTTGAGAAAGGTATTGTAATTATGATTGGAGCTACTACAGAAAACCCTTATTTTGAGGTTAATTCACCACTATTGTCTCGGTCAAGAATATTTCAACTAAAACCTTTAACCAAAGAGGATATTATAAATATCATAAATGATGCTCTAAATGCAAAAAGAGGTCTTGCTGATTATAATATCAAAATTGATGAGAATACTATAAAATATATAGCTGAGATAGCAAATGGAGATGCAAGAGTAGCTTTAAATACATTAGAGGCTGCCGTATTAACTAAACCTGTAAATAAAGAAGGAAAAATTGTTTTAAATGAAGATATTATCAAAGAAGCACTGCAAAAAAAGTCATTAAATTATGATAAAAAAGGTGACAATCATTATGATAATATATCTGCTTTAATTAAGAGTATGAGAGGTTCTGACCCAGATGCAGCTCTTTTTTGGCTAGCTAAGATGATAGAGGCGGGTGAAGATCCCAAATTTATTGCTAGAAGAATCATCATTCATGCAGCTGAAGATGTAGGCTTAGCTGATCCGCAAGCCTTGTTAGTTGCCAATGCAGCTTTTGATGCAGTAACAAAGGTAGGATTACCAGAAGCAAGAATACCATTGGCTGAGGCAGTAATATATATTTCCTCCGCTCCTAAAAGCAATACAGCAGTTACAGCAATTGATAGTGCTATTGAATTTGTGAAAAATAATCCTACGGGTACAGTCCCCTTACATTTACGTTCATCTAATTATAAAGGGGCTAAAGATTTAGGAAGGGGAGTTTCTTATAAATACCCCCATAATTATAAAAATCATTATGTGGATCAAAATTATTTCCCGGAAGAAGTTGGAAAACAGAAATTTTTTGATTATAGTGATTCTGGTAATGAAAAAGATTTGAAAGAATATATGAAAAATTTACGTGATAATAACAATGATGAGACCGGGTGATATGATGGATTTAAAAATTAAAATACCAGATTCCTCTGCAGAAATAAAAAACAAGGTGAAAGACAGTATATTTTGGGGTAATATAAAACATGTCAGAAACAAAACAAAAGCTGAAGAGTTTGTTAATCAAATAAAAGAAAAGTATTATGATGCAAGTCATAATGTTAGTGCCTATGTAATATTAAAAAAAGAAGAAAATATAGAGTATTATGATGATGATGGAGAACCTTCTAAATCATCTGGACCCCCAGTTTTAGAAATAATAAAAGGACAAGACCTAGTAAATACAGTAATTGTAGTGACGCGCTATTTTGGAGGTACTCAATTAGGAATAGGTGGATTAATAAGGGCCTATGGTGGGACAGCAAAACAAGCAATAAAAAAAGCTGGTATAAAAGAACTTAATTTGTATTATTATATAAAGATAACTGGTGATTATCAGTTGGTAGGTACAATACTTGGACAAATTGAAGCTTTTAATGGCAATATAAAAGATACAAAATATGATGAAAAAGGCATAGAAGTGTTTTTTTACTTAGGTCCAAATAGTTATAAAAAATTAAAAGATAAATTAATTGAAGAAACAAGTAATAAAGCAAAATTTGAAATTTTAAAGCAAATATATTTGTGAAATATATAGCTTATTGATATAATGTTTATGAAATACTAAAATACAAAAAGATGATATGTTTACTCATCTATATAATGGAGGTATAAAAATGAAGGTTTCTACTAGAGGTAGATATGGATTAAGAGCTATGATAGAATTAGCAAAAAATGAAAATTCTGGAGCAATTCCTTTGAGAATCATTTCAGAAAAACAAAAAATATCAGAGCAATATCTTGAACAATTATTTGTAAATTTGAGGAATTCTGGATTGGTAAAAAGTGTGAGAGGGGCTAATGGTGGATATTTATTAAAAAAACAGGCTGAAGATATAACAGTTGAAGAAATTTTAGTTGCTTTGGAAGGGCCACTTAATATTGTAGATTGTATAGCAGATGAATCCTTATGTGATTTTTCTGATAAATGTGCAACCCATGAGTTATGGATTGAGTTAAGAGAGAGAATAGAAGACTTACTTGCCAATATAACATTAGAAGATTTAAAACAGAGAGCGCTTAAATTAAATAAAGATAATTAAGGAGTTTCAATATGCAAAAAGTTTTAGTAGCAATGAGTGGTGGTGTAGATAGTTCTGTTGCAGCTGCCTATTTAAAAGACAAAGGCTATGAAGTTATAGGTTTAACCTTTATTATGTTTTCTGAAAATAATAATTTAACTAGAAAAGACAAACAAGCAGTTAATGATGCCAAAGATGTTGCCGAACAAATAGGTATTGAACATTATACTAGTAATATTACTAAGGAATTTCAAGAGTCCATAATTGAAGATTTTATTAATCAGTACAAACAGGCGAGGACACCTAATCCTTGTGTAATTTGCAATAGAAATATTAAGTTTAATTTTCTTTTAGATGAGGCTCAAAAATTTAATGCTGATCATATAGGTACCGGTCATTATGCAAGAATAGAACATAATAGTAAAATAAATAATAGGCAATTATTAAAAAAGGCGAAGTATAGTAATAAAGATCAATCCTATATGCTTTATAGAATGTCTCAAAAGCAGTTAGAAACTTCATTGTTTCCTATGGGGGACTTCTCTAAAGAACAAATAAGAAAAATGGCTAAAAATTATAATCTAGAAATTCATGATAAGCCTGATAGCCAAGATATTTGTTTCATTGAGGATAACAATTACATTAATTTTTTAGAAAAACAAGATGAAAATGTTGGTAAACCAGGACCAATATTGGATTTAGAAGGTAATAAACTAGGAGAACACAATGGTTTACACCATTATACAATTGGACAAAGGAGAGGACTAGGTATATCAAAACCTTATCCACTATATGTAGTTGAACTAGATTCTGAAAATAATGCTGTGATTGTAGGTAGAAATGATAATGTCTTTAGAAATTCTTTTAATATAATCAAACCAAATTGGATTTATTATGAAAAATTAAAAGAATCAATCATAGTTGATTGCAAAATAAGATATAACTCTCCTGCAAAAAAAGCAGCGATTTATCCAGAAGATGAAAATTATAAAGTTGTTTTCAAAGATAAACAAAGAGCTATAACACCTGGACAATCTGCTGTATTTTATAAAAATGATTATGTAATTGGGGGAGGAATAATTAAATAGTAATTTTTCTGGAAAAATTGCTAATCTTCCCTTGACAACAACACTAAAAACTGATAATATATTTAACGTCGCTGATGAGGAAACACCCCAAAAAAATACAAATTATTACAATAAAAACTAAAATTTTTTGACTAAATATTTCATCAGTGTTATAATAATAATGTTACACTCTAGTTCTTTTAGAACCTTGAAAAGTGAACAGCAGACCCTGACAGTTCTTAATAAGTTTCAAGTTAAGAATTATCAAATTTTCAATAGCGAGCAAAGTTTTTAGCTATGGAAATAACTTTTCATCTATTAAATGGAGAGTTTGATCCTGGCTCAGGACGAACGCTGGCGGCGTGCTTAACACATGCAAGTCGAGCGAGAAAGCTACCTTCGGGTAGTGAGTAAAGCGGCGGACGGGTGAGTAACGCGTGAACAATCTGTCCTTAAATTGAGGATAACTCGATGAAAGTTGGGCTAATCCTGAATGATCTATAGGTATGATAGCATACTTATAGCAAAGGTGGTATTGCCATCGTTTAAGGAGGGGTTCGCGTCGGATTAGCTAGCTGGTAAGGTTATGGCTTACCAGGGCGACGATCCGTAGCTGGTCTGAGAGGACGATCAGCCACACTGGGACTGAGACACGGCCCAGACTCCTACGGGAGGCAGCAGTGGGGAATCTTTCACAATGGACGCAAGTCTGATGAAGCAACGCCGCGTGAGTGAGGAAGGCCTTTTAGGTTGTAAAGCTCTGTTGCCGGGGAAGAAGGTTAGTGTAAGGAAATGTGCATTAATTGACGGTACCCGGTGAGGAAGCACTGGCTAACTACGTGCCAGCAGCCGCGGTAACACGTAGAGTGCAAGCGTTGTCCGGAATCATTGGGCGTAAAGGGTACGCAGGCGGATATACAAGTCAAATGTGAAAGGTGTAGGCTTAACCTACAGACTGCGTTTGAAACTGTATATCTTGAGAGCAG
>Ga0209925_1000316_pt1 | contig 26042 bp, 22 predicted proteins | sample SalPonR2_A_D1_MG_FD_185702 | JGI IMG/M metagenome (GOLD analysis project Ga0209925, IMG submission 185702) | Salt pond soil microbial communities from South San Francisco under conditions of wetland restoration - Salt Pond MetaG R2_A_D1_MG... ... | reverse complement strand
GCTTCCCATCTCAATAATTGCAGATATTGCAGATCGAACTGAAAATGAAGTGAAGAGAATATTAGTAGAATACAGTCTTCTCAGCAAGGTGTGACACAGAAACTAGAAACGAATCAGTAAAAAAAATTGAGCTGTCGATCAAAGTCTCTAAACCCATCTTGAGGTATCGTTTTGGTGAAAGTTATTTGCGGTTGAAATGCAAAAAAATGAGCAAGACCTTTTCATGCTCCAAATAGACCCGCTCAGTTTCGAAAGTTGCCCTTTGCAAAGTTATTTTATGTCAACGAATAAAAGTATGAGGTGGGCACTTTAAGTAAAAAAATATGAAGTAAAACAGGAAAAACGGCTGCGATTTTTCCATCCTTACGCAGAACTAATGCACTTGGGCGAACTCAATCGAAGGTGATCAGGATTTTTGGCGTCTTGTAAACGATTAATTGCGCTTATTTTTTCATCTTATCGCGGTAATGTTATTTCAGCCGAACTGAGATGTATATATTTGCAAAAAAATATGTGTTATGAGTTACGAAATGAAAGGCAAGCTTCACAAAAAGTTTGACACCGATCAGAAAACAGATACGTTTCAAGCTCGCGATTTTGTAGTACTGCAAGAAGATGAACGATATCCACAGTATATAAAATTTCAATTAGTGCAAGATCGCTGTAGCCTTATCGATAATTTTGAGGAAGGACAGGATGTAGTTGTACATTTTGATTTGCGCGGACGAGAATGGAACGATAAGTATTTTACCAACTTGAATGCCTGGAAAGTACAAGCTCCTGAGGGCGTGGAACAGGCGACTAGCTCTGATGTGCCGGATCTCAATGAGGCTGATGTGCCTGGCCAGGAGTCCAGCTCCGGTGGTGCTCCATCTTCTGAGGATTCCGGTGATGAGGATGATTTACCATTCTAATGCGTCCTTTTCTCAAGGTGTATCAACGAAAAAGCGGCTCATTCCTGATAGGAGAGCCGCTTTTTTGAATTTAATCTTCATAGAGATCTAATATTTGCTGCGCGTGGTCTTTCGTTTTAACCTTTTTGACTACATGCTCAATTTTCCCTTCTTCATCGATGACAAAAGTGGTGCGATGAACACCTTCGTATTCTCGACCCATAAACTTCTTAGGGCCCCACACCTCGTAGGCTTGCATGGTCGATTTGTCTTCATCGGCCAATAAATCAAAAGGAAGTTGGTACTTATCGATAAATTTATTGTGCTTTTTGAGACTATCTGGCGAAACACCTAGGACTTTAAAACCTTTGTCCTTTAAAACATCAAACCCATCTCGAAGACTGCAGGCTTCCTTAGTGCAGCCGGGCGTATCATCTTTGGGGTAGAAATACAGAATCAGTTTATTCCCTTTGTAATCAGATAGACTTACCTCTGAACCATCCTGAATCTGTCCTTCAAACCCAGGTGCGGCTTGTCCCGCTTCTAATGTTGTCATACTTTTTCTTTTTGTAATAGACTTTCTGGCCTATTTGTTCAGTCCATTTGCAAGAAGGTGATACGTACTCGATTGCCCCCACCGGTCCGAAACGACAATTTTTAGTGTATCCCTGGCTGTCCAATCGATGGGAACATCAAAGCCAACACGCTGGTATTTTTTGTCATAGGAGTAGGGTAGGAAGTGATTTCGATAGAAAATATTGATACGAATATCTTTTATCCGAAAGGCGCTCTCCGTTTGGGGTTTAACTTGAAAAAAGGCCCGTTGGCCGGGTCGAACCGTATTCATTCGAGTCTGAATCTCCGGAGGAGGTCCAGGCAGGCACATTCGATAATCTCCTTCCTGGTTTATCCATACTACAAAATCATCGTCTTCCCATCCACCACCTACGTCTATCCACCTTCCCCCATCAAAGCGGCCGACAAATACTTTATCGCGCAGTGAGTCAGGCCATTCTGTGGCTTGAGTAAACCGTAGCTCAGCTCTTTTATGAAAGGGGTGGCAGTCGGTCTCGACCGTAGCTGTGGGTAATAGTTGACTATTTTGGATTTCGCAGACTGACGAAATGCGAATGGGATGTGAGGAGTAAAAGGTCTGACTGGGGGCAGTAAAGGATATATAGTTGTCGGAGTAGCGGTACGTCTGAAAGGGACTGACTTGCTCCCCGGACTTAGGTTCCGGCTTTGGTGCAGATTCCGGTGACCGCCCCTCAAGAACAAACTCTACTTTTGATGTTGTGCCCTCAATGCCACTCAACTCCATTTCGATTCGATGCGAACTGCTGTCTAATACAAGGACGGTTCCCCGCTCTCCATCGAAGCGCAGACAGCTCGCCTCTTGATGGGGTCGGGCAAATAGAGAATGCGTGCTTTGCTTTGTTCCACAATACAGTGGATAGTCCACATGCGCATTAATGTATCGATTGAGATGAAAGGGAAGACTATCCATGCAAACCGCATAATGCAGCGTGCCATTGACGTAGCTTTCCAGAGCGTAGAGTCCATTTTTATTCCTCCAGCGATTAAACGGATGAATGGCCTGAATCGCCCAGCCATATCGTCCGGGGGGGACTTTTAATTTTCCTGCGCGGGGCTTAAAATCTCCCATGTGGTTTACCAATGTATAAGTCCTTTCCTGCAGGACACCTCCTCCATCTGTGAATTGGTATAAGATAAGTTTGCGCGCATAGGGTTTGCTTCCCTTTTGATATGGAAAATGCCAGTGAAGAGGGTTGATCGGTGTTTCCGATTCGGTATGCCGAACCTCGAAATGAAGGTGTGGTCCCGCCGATGATCCGCTGTTGCCCATAAACCCGATCGTATCTCCACGCGCTACACACCAACTTTCGGCCAGTGGGTAGAGATCAAAGTGAGCGCTATGATGTTTTTTTTGAAAATCGCTGATACGAGATTCAATATCCGGGTGAAAGCGGTCGAGATGGGCATAAACCGTGCTGTAGCCATTGGGGTGCGCAATATAAATAGCGCGACCGTATCCAACGGCACTGATGCGAATGCGTTCCAGATACCCGTCCGCGGCAGCCAAAATAGGATCGCCACCTCGACCATCTCGACTTTTGATATCAATACCTGTATGGAAATGGTTTGATCGGAGTTCCCCGAAGGTTCCCGAAAGTCGTATTTCGCCTCCAATAGGGCTTATGAAAGTAGGCCTTTCCTGGCCTTTTAGCCCGGCAAGGGTTAGGAGGATAAGTAAGAGCGTATAGTGTGGTTTCATGCCACAGCGAATGTACGAAATATGACTGGCAGTGTGGCTTGCCCGCGCCAGTTTCAAGCGCAAGATGCTGTGATCCGGAGCTTGCTTGAATTAGGCTGTACACTGAATTCCGTTATTAAAATCAATAGCTGCATGGCTCAAATATTGATCGAATTTTTCGGTGTTTGTATCCAATACAAACCTGCACTGCAGAAGTTGAATGAGGTGTTTTGCCATTCAAAGTACTATGCAAGGGAGGGATGTCCTAAAGTGTCTAAAAATTGTATATTTATCTAAAATCATAGATAAATGGAAAAGTACAGCTGTTTTAGAAGAAATGTCTAAAAGAATTGTGCAGTAAGGCTTTAGAATAAAAAACTGGGAATATGTTGAAGGAGACGGATAAAGACGCAATTCAATCAAAGCTAATTGATTTCATTTATGAAAAGGTCGGTGAAGGTGCTGACGCGAAGAGAATGATGGCTGAATTGCTAGGCCTGAGCACACATGCCTTATATAAAAGACTAAATGGACGAACCTATTTTACCATGCGTGAGGTGGCTGTTCTCATTAATACCTTTCAATTGTCATTTGATGAAATGGTGATTGACGACCCCTTTTATGCTAAAGTTATTCTAAACTCCCAAAAAGCGCCTGTCTTGAGTGTAGAAGATTACTTGCTGCAATTGCAGCATTTGATGGATTCTATGCTTCCTTTTCAGGATGTTCAGGTGACATACGCAGCTTCAGAAGTTCCTATTTTTTATTACTTCAATAAGCCGCATTTAGGTTGTTTTAAGTTGTTTGCCTTTGCTAAACATGTTTGGAATATATCTTCACTCCAGGTGGAGGATGAATTTCGGATGGTATTATTTAGTGAGGCCCTGATCGAAAAAATGCAAAATTTATGGAATAGCTATCGGCAAATCCCTTCCATGGAAATATGGTCCCCTCAGATGTGGTTGACGACTTTGAGCCAGCTCGAATATTATATTGACCGAGATTTATTCTTCTCCAAGCAGGAGGCTTTTCTCATATTGAGTGAAATTCAAGAAGTGTTGATTGAAATACAAGGATTTATTTTGGAAGGGTCGAAAGCGCCCGAAATGCTACCCAAACCTACATTCCATGTGCTGGATAATCGCTTATTATATTCAAATAACCTGATACGAGTACGTAAATCCCAGCAAGAGACCTTATTCATTACCCATGATAACCCTAACTATCTGTACTCAGAGGAGGAGGAGTTGCTGTCGTATACGAATATTTGGTTTGACAAACTCCTGCTTGCCTCGGAGAGTCTAAAGCGGAAAAAGCAAATCGATGACTTTTTTGCACTTACCTGGAGCCGAATAGAAGCCTTGCGTTTCAAAATTGAAATTTGAAGGCTTTGCATTTTTTGTAGTATAAATTTCATAGGGCAGGTCTGGGATGAAACACAGCTGGGTGGTAGGAGTTAAATTCTCGAGGTTTAGACCGGGGCTCCTCATTCCAGGCATTCGTTTTGCGATAGCGTATTCTATGGTTAAACCAAATAAATTAGCACCTAATTATGCTGCATATTTCATGGTATTTACATAAGGAGTGCCTCTTTTCACCACGGCAAACATTCTTGCTAACAATTTATTACGGATGATATTTTGAGCTTTCATCTTTTCTTTTCCTTCTTTTAATCTTCGTTCATAATACGCTTTCATTTCAGGATTATACTGGATCGCAGTTCCTACACACATGGTTAAAAGGGACTTTATTTTTTTATTTGCTAGATTACTAACTTTATTTCGACCTTTTATGCTTGTGCCAGACTGGTGCGGAAAAGGAGCTACACCACAATATGAGGCAAACTTTCTCCAGGTTTTAAACTTTGTAAAGCCTGCGGTATATACGATAGTATACAATGCGGTTTGTGTTCCGATGCCCTTAATTGAAAGCAAAAGCTTGTAAATTTTTTTAAGTTTTTTAGTTCCATGTATGATTTTCATCATCTCTTTATCGACCTGAGAGATCTGCTTCGATAGCTCTTCGATTAAATTGTCTTGACACTCAAAAAGACAATGGTCTTCTTTGTCGCAAAAGATACGTTTGTCCTCCCCCAGAGAAGCTTTATATCCTGCGCGTTGCCTGACCATTCTATCGCGTAAAGTGAGCAGTCTTTTCAACTTAGTCAATTGTTTTTCAGGAAGTTTGGTTGGCTTTAGCTCATCTCGTAGGCGATACGCATACAAGGCAATCCTAGCGGCATCTGCTTTATCATCTTTTCCTCTAGTGATCCCTAAAGATCTCTTGATCTCTAAGCCAGGCACGATGACAAACTTAACTTCATGTTTAGAAAGGAAGCGCCCAATATTATGAGAGTATCTTCCGGTATGCTCAAATACAAACAATGTTTCTGATGCTTCATGGGCGCTGTGTTTAGAGACCCATTTTACAAGTTCTTTAAATCCTTTGTTGGAGTTTTCAAACTTGGCAAAAAGCTGGTTGGAATGAATACAAGCGTCAAGGGTTGATTTACTAAGATCAATACCTACAGTTTCTCGAATTTTCATAACTTAGATTTTGGTTAAAATGGTTACATAGACTAAAACCTTTAAAAGGTCAATTCTATAATTCTATTTGGTCCTAGTAACCGTGAATAGAAGGATGGGGACTAATACGCTGCCAAGATCTTATAATCTAGATGGTAGGAAAGTTCACCCCATCCTTCTTTATTTTTATTCACATATTAACAAAGAAAAAAGAAGCAAAAAAGAAAACTACTAGTAATAGTAATCTATTTTTCTTATTTTCTTAAATGCTAATCTAAAGGATGGAAGGGGCCGCGAGCTTGCGAGTGGGTCCCGAGGGCCGCCCTGTGCGGCCTCGAGGACGGAACCCCCGCACAGCCCGGCATCCGGGTCCGCCGGCGGGCGGACCTCGGGGCGGCGCCCAGAAAACCTCAAACAAAAATGGGTTCTTTGTGGTTCAAAAACCAAAAAGCGGAATGATGTATGATGCTCAGTGAAAAGAGATCGCGGGGAGGGAACAATTCCTTATTCGGCTGGTGCCAGGCGGTAACGGGGAAGTGCCCGATAGATGAGGACATAAACAACCAGTGCTGCACTAATTCCATAAATGTTGCCATCGAGGCCTTCTTGTGCTGACCAAAAGAATTCGTAGAATAGTGTGGTTCCTCCTCCGATAATCATGGCGCCCAAAGCCGCCATTTCGTGAGCTTTGCGAAAAAGTAAACCTGCGACAAGTGGAACGAGCAAGCCGGACACCATAAAGGCGTAGGAATAGAGCATGAGATCCAGTACGCTGGTCATTTGGCTGGCCAGTAATACGGCAGCGGCGCCGAGTGCCAGGGTTAATATCTGAGAGGCAATGAGTTTATTCCGTTGTTTATTAAAAAAGCGGCTGAAAATATCGGATTGGATATTGCCGGAGGCGGCCATCAAACAGCTATCGGCGGTGGATAGGATGGCGGAAAAGTAGGCTGACATCATAAGTCCCATGAGTCCCACGGGCAAAATTTCGCGCAGCAAGAGGGGGAGTCCCATTTCGCTATCCATTTCCGATATACCGGCATATCCCAGATGTTCAAACATACCTTGATCTGCGGCTACCCGAGCAAACAGGCCAAGCAGAACACCCATAAAGGCCATCAGCGGGTATTCAAAAAAGCCAGCAATATACCAGGCTTTTCGCGCTTCGGCTTCATCTCGAGTCGCATAAATTCGCTGATACAAGGTCATGCCGACAAACCAGATGGGGATGATGGTAACAGCCCAGTTGATGAGCTGAGTGGCGCTTACATTATCGAGTCGCAACATATCGGGTTGGACGACGGACTGCAGTCCAGACCATCCGCCAATGGAATAATAGGCGAGGGGCAAAGCGATAAAGATGAGCCCAAATAACAAGAGAGCCCACTGCACAGTATCGGTGTATATAACGGCTTTGAGCCCCCCCATGGCAGTGTATATGACGGCAATAAACCCGATGGTCCACAGGGCTATATTGAAGTCCAGATTGGGAAAAGTGGCTGTGGCCAGTTTGGCTCCGGCCAAGATTTGGCTGCTGGTAAATCCCCAATAGCCCAAGGCGGAAATAATGCCCGCTAGTAAAGCGACCCGAGGGCTGAATATATAGTTGAACACTTCAGGGAAAGTGCGCAGGGATAATCTTTTTCCCAGGGTGTAGACGCGGGGAATCAAAAAAGTGGCGGCCAACCAGGCGCCGATTAATCCGGTGAATAACATCCAGGATCCGGAAAGTCCCATGACAAAGCCCAGTCCGCCCAATCCAATGGAAAAGCCGCCTCCGACATCGGTGGCGACTACGGAGAGACCGATATGCCATTTAGACATATTGCGTCCGCCGACGTAATAATCATCCTCATCCTTATTTTTTTGTAAAAAGTACACCCCAACTCCAAGCATAGCAAGCATGTACACAATAAATATCGTCGCGTCAATCCAATGCATATCGGCTTTCCTTTATCAAGTGTAATAAAAAAGGGCACCCCGTAGTTGGGATGCCCTTTAAAATATGCTGATTTCGGATTACATTCCGTCTTTTGGCACTAAAATAACACCGTGAGCCAAAAACTGCAATTCTTCTTTGGGTTCGGTGATTTTCGCGATTTCTTCCTCGGACTTGCCGGCATCCTCGGCCAGGTGGCGAAGTTCATCCACGCTGACGACTTCCCGATACGCTGTCCCTTCCATGATGACTTCGCGGCCATCGATATCTTTGGGCATAAAAAATCCGTAGTCTTTAAACTTGACAAACATTTCCTTATCGTCCTCGGCGATGGTCATCCAACAGCCTTTAGCCTGGCAAACGCTGGTTACGGTGCCGCGGACTTTGACGTCATTCATGCCGTCTGTTTTCTTCATTTTCTTATAGAGCTTCTTAAACTTCATCGCCTTTTTTGGCGAGATTTTTTCTCCGAAATACATTTGTTCATCACTTCCTTTTTCCTGAGCCATTGTCGTTTCCGAAAGGCCGAACAAAAAGAGTGTCAAACTGAGAGTGAGTAATAATGGTATGTTTTTCATAGTTAAGGGTTTTTATTTGAGATAAACTTTCATTTCAATATCATTCTTGGGACGATCTGATCGATCTCGGGGTTCATTCGCTATTTTTTCAGCAACCTCAAAACCGGACGTCAGTCGACCGAAAACAGTGTAATCGCCATCGAGTTGCGGCGTTCCTCCTTCTGCGAGATAGGCTGCCCGTTCCTCCTCGGTATAAGTAATGCCTTTTCGCTGTTCTATATTGTCTAACTGAGCCGCGGTTACGGGCGAACCCGTGACGATGTAAAATTGAGAGCCCGATGATTTCTTTTCTGGATTGGCAGGGCCGCCTCGACGAGCAGCTGCAATAGCACCTCTAAGGTGCGCCGCTCCGATTTCCGCATCTATGGTGTATCCCGGGCCTCCCGAACCCAGGCGTTGGCCTGCCGCAGCACCTTTAGAATCTGGATCTCCTCCCTGGACCATAAATCCGGGTATAACCCGATGGAATAATAAGCTATCGTAAAACCCCTCTTCAACCAACTTTATGAAGTTCTCTTTGTGTTTCGGTGTGGAGTCATACAATTCAAGTTCCATAGTTCCCAGTCGGGTCTCTATGACTACGACCTCCTCATTTTCTCCGCAACCTAAAAATTGAAAGGCCATAGCAAAAACCAGAAGGGAAAGCTGATATAAGTTAGATTTCATGTGCTGTATTTTGTTCTAAGGTACCTCGTTCTTGTTCGAGATGGTGAAAATAGGAAATAATTTTCTCTTTTAGAAAGGCTTCTTGTTGCTTTACTCCCCGTTCCGTAAAGGGGCGACGCTCTTCGTAATGGGGCCAGCCCTCGTCATCAAAACCGATAAATTCATAATAACCATCCGATTCCAATAGGCGGCAGACGGCAATGTGCATCAGATCCTGTTTCTCTTCTTTGGTAAACTCTTCTTTGATTTGGCCGAGCTCCTGAATCCCGATCAGGAACAATATAGCATTGACATCGGGCAATTGCTTTTTCCCCATTAAGTCTTTAAGAAGATGACGGACTCGAAGCCATTCAAAATCAATTTCCCATTTTTCATCCATGGGCTCAAATATACGGGAAAGTTATTCAGGGAAAAAGGATATAGTCGATCAGCTTCATGCTACTATTCCAGGCCCGTCAGGAGGTTGGAGAGCATACAGTCCCCCTGACAATCGCCCCCCCCGCAATACAGCTGCGGATTAGAGATTTTACATGAGTCATCACTTAGGCTCGAAGTAGAACTATTCCCAACTCAGAAAGCCTGCGTATTTAGGATTGGGCCATTAGAATCCTCAAACAGGTATGGCAAATGTAATATTTCATCAATTGTATCAACAATTAATTAAACCCTATCCCTCTGTCTTTCGTTTTTTTATATATTGGACAGCCCTAAAGCTAAATACTATGGTATCTTCTCAACTCCTTTGGTCTATTTCAAGCACCTTCTGCTTGAGCATACTTCTCACCTTACCCTTGATCGGTCAGCAAAATGAGGGTGAATTCCCCTTTCGCTTTGCCGACATTCCGTTTCAACAGCCTAATGCTTTGGCCAAAGGAGAAGTATCTACTGCTCATCTATTAGTCAAGTGGCGGTCCGAAGATCAGCTTGAGAGCTTTCCTTTTGATAAAGCTCATTTCTTGGGTAACAACTCTTATATCATAAACCAAGAATTATGGCAGTCTTTAAAAGGGGGGGAGCAGCTGAAAATCCAGGCCTGGGCTCCTTATCAGCCCGAGTATAAAGTGCACCCCGATTTGGTAGGAGATAATAGCGATATAACTCAGTTGGAGATTGTACTCGATAAATCCTTATCCTATGAGCAATGGAGCCGCGCTTTTGATCGAGAAGCCATACCAGTCGAAAAATATCTGCCGGGGTCTCATTTTATTGTAGTCGAAAACACGCCTGGACGGGTCGAGCGACTGCAATCCATGCCCGAGGTGGTTTTTATTCACAGTGGCGGGCGATGGACGGAGCCTGAGGATCTGCGATCCAAGCGACTACATACCAGTATAGAATTGGATGCCCCTAATGGCACAGCCCTGGGTTTTGATGGTTCGGGAATTAGCGTTCAGGTTCGTGATGACGGTATGGTTGGGCCTCATTTGGACTTGAAGGGCCGTCTAATAAATGACCCTTCTCTACCTTTTGATACGAGTGGAACACATGGAGACGGTGTCGCCGGTGTGTTGGCGGGAGCCGGAAATATCGAGGGTGAAGGACGTGGAATGGCTCCGGGTGCCACTGTATATGCCACTCAATACGAGGCTTCTTTTTTGGATAACACCTTAGACCTTCACATCGAAGAGAACGTTCTATACACCAACTCTTCATATTCCAATGGTTGTAATCAAGGCTACACACCGAACGCAGCGGAAGTTGACCGTCAAATTTTCACCTATCCCACCTATTTACATATTTTCTCAGCCGGAAATTCAAATAACAACAACTGTGGGTATGGTGCAGGAAACCAATGGGGTAATGTGACCGGTGGACATAAGCAGGCCAAAAATGCGATAGCAACCGCTAATGTAAGCCCTGAGGGTTTTATCATGAATTCAAGTAGCCGTGGACCGGCCACTGATGGACGTCTCAAACCGGATATAGCGGCCAATGGTGCCCAGAATTATTCTCTACTACCCAATAACAATTATGCTGGATTCGGGGGGACAAGTGGTGCAGCTCCATGTGTGGCAGGAGTAGCGGCCCAGCTCAATCACGCCTTTCGTGATCAATTTGGAGGAGATGCCCTTTCTGCTTTACTCAAAGCTGCCATGCTCAACGGTGCCCGTGACGCTGGGGAGCCTGGGCCTGACTTTATTTACGGCTTTGGCCTTTTAGATGCTTTCAATGCCTACGAAATATTAGCTCAGGAGCAGTTTTTTTCCGAGTCGATTAGCAATGCGCAGGTTCGGGAATTTACAATTGATATCCCTCAGGATGTAGATGAAGTTAAAATACTCCTTTATTGGGCTGATCCGCCTGCATCACCGATGGCTCAAAAGGCACTAGTTAATGATTTAGATCTGGAAGTTGAGCACAACGGAGACACCTATCTGCCATTGGTTCTTGATCCCACGCCTCAAGCCTCGAATCTTTCTCAACCCGCCCAACCGGGCATAGATCGCTTAAATAACGTAGAACAGGTCGTTATTCAGGTTGATGAACTCGGCGAAGCGACCATTCGAGTTCATGGGTGGGATGTAAGCTTTGGTCAGCAAGACTTTCATATCGTATATTCATTTATCAGCGAAGAAGTAGCGGATTTTCGATGGGAACAACCTAAGCCGGGTCAAATCCTAAGCCTAAGCAACACAATCCGCGCTCTCTGGGATTCTGATTTGGCTACTTCTCAAGATCGACGTCTATCTTACTCACTAAATGGGGGGCAGACATGGACGGAACAAGCTATTTTCGGCCCTTTTGATTTTGCATTCATCAATATTATGGACCCTGAACCTAAGAATGGAGATTCAGTCATTGTAGCTTATGCAGATGCCAATATTACAGACACTTTATGGGATCCTGTCTATTTTGCTGCCCCCCATGAGCCAGAGGAATTAAGTATTGAAATGTACTGCATTGATTCGGCTATGATTAGCTGGCAGTCCAAGTCTGATGCAGAAGCGTATCACTTATACGCTCTGGGTGAAAAATATATAGATAGGCAGATTACAACCACTGACACTTTTGCCATTATAGGAATTTCTAATCCCGTAGATCAAAACCTTTTTGCTATTCGTACGGATTATGGAAATGGAGTCCGATCTGAGCGACTGATTGCAACTCACTATAATGGGGGGTTGTCAAATTGTCCACAAGAGCAGGAACTAACCCTTAATGCGGTGCAGACAACGAATCAAATTCAAGGTTTTACTTGTGAACCCTTCGAAGTGCAACTTGAAGTCGAAATTAAAAATAACGGATTGCAGGAAGCCGATTCTTTTCAGGTTTGTTATCAACTGGACGACCTCACACCTGTATGTGAATGGGTATTAGATACCTTACTATCACAGGAAGTATTGTCATATCCTTTTGACTCAATGTTCTTTATAGATCAAGATTACGAACAACTTCACGCCTGGGTTCGTTTGGAGGGAGACCGCTTTATTTGGAATGACTCCCTGACTCAAGACTTCCCTGTTCGGTTTTTATCCGAAGATGATATCCAACCCACAATGAATTTGACATTTAGTCAGGATGGACTTCCCGCCGGGACACAGATTTTATCTACGGATGAAGAAATGAGCTGGAGGACCTTCGAATCCACGGATAAACGTCAGGATGATGCCTACGCGTTGGTGATGGGTAATTATTTTTATGAAGCCGTTGGTGAAGTGGATGAGTTTCTTTCTCCAGTCCTTCGTCTGGATAGTTCCTGGACGGAGGCGGAGCTCATTTTTGAGTATGCCTACTCGGCATTCAACCTGGCTCCAGACTCTTTGTTTGTTTATGCGCTCGATCCGTGTGATCTTTCCATAATAGACACGCTTTGGGTGAATGGAGGAGAATCTATGGCCACAGCCGATGTGGGGTTTGAAGCCTTTCAGCCGGCGAGTTACAGTGATTGGTCCGATGCCCGGATTCCCATCGGCCACCTGGCTGATCGCCAAATGATTATTTCGTTTAGGTCTCTTAACGGATATGGGAACAACATCTGGTTAAACCGACCCGCAATTGTAGAAAATGAATCCTACATCCACGATGTGAATATTGATGTGAATCCTACGCCTGTTTGCAGAGACAGTGTAGCGCAGCTTAGCGCGCAAATCGATGGACCATTCACCTATCTGTCCGAGTGGATCGTACCCAATGAATCCACAAAGGTTCTCGGAGAATCTATTGATTATCAGTTGCAAGGGTCAGCTCCTCAGCCTATCGTCTCTCTGGTCTCTAATGATTTCTACACGCGCATTACAGAGGACACCATTCGCCCCATCGAAGGCGTTCAGCTGGATGTGATTTGGGAACGCACGGGCAACACTATTGAATTAGTGTCTCAGAGCGTAGGAGCAGACTCTATTTTGTGGGAATCCAATCGCGGGTTTCAATTTATCGGAAATCGCCTCACGTACATAGGAAATCCCGGAGAAGGTCTCGTAACATTTGTAGTTACTGCATTTGGAGAGTGCGGACCTGTTTCAAGAACGGTGGAAGTAGAGTTTACCGTTTCTGCAGAGGATCAAATAGCCTCTCAAAATGAGCCGGTTCTTTATCCCAATCCCAGTTCTGTCGGGCCTGTTTATATCAAAAATGTGAGTGCAGAAATGGCAAGGGAAATGAAAGGCTTGCGCTGGCTGAATGCTGCAGGTCAAAACATGTATGAAGTAGAATCCGTATCTGTGAGTGAAAATGGCGCTCTGAGTATTTCCTGGCCTCCTCATTTGGGACCGGCCTATTATATTTTAGATATGTACGACCAAAGCGGACAGAGTCTATATCGATGGAAGGTGATCAGACAATAGATCTCAATACAATAAATATCGTTGTGAATGGCAGCTAAAGGGTAGTAGGAGACAGCTCAAGTGGATAATCATTCTTGGTGAGATCATTATTTAGCTCCTTTCCCCTGCGCCTTGGGTGGTTTATCTGCTGAGTCATGAATTATTCTCTTCTGGAAAAATTCCTGGAGTCAGACCAGAAGATTTTTTATTCTCAGGGCAAGAAAGGAAAGTCGCATATCGGGAATACGACTGAAACAGAAGAGCATTAGCTTTTTGAGTCTGACGGCAAAGCTTGCATAAACCAAAGCAAAATGCGCTCGGTGGTGTCCTCTTATTCTTCCAACAAATAGGAGGGAATCCGTTTGGCTCTATAGGCCGCGGGCAGTGCCGCAACCAGCCCAATCAGAAGAATAATCGCAGCCGTCAGCAGGATGTCACCCAACCGCAATTCTACGGGATAGGCATTTACAGCAAAAGTGTCCGGCACACCTACCAGACTATAGGTTTTTTGAAGGTGGTAGAGGACAAGAGCGGCCAAAGTGCCGAAAGCAAACCCCATAACTGCGATATATCCCCCCAGTGTCATTATGATCCGCCAAACACCGGAAGAGGTCAAGCCAATGCACTGAAGTAGTGACAGATCCCTTTTCTTGTCCAGCACAATTAACCATAAAGTACCTACCATATTGAAAGCAACTAAAAGGGAGGCAAAACTCAACATGATAAATGCCAACCATTTCTCTAATCGCATCAACCGTAAAAACTCCTCTTCCTGCTCATAGCGATTGGAGACTAAAAAATCATCTCCCATAATCTTTCGAATGGCATGAATAGAGCTACTTTCCGAGACACCCTCTGCCAGTTTGATTTCCAGTGCGCTATACCTGTTTTCCTGCTTTAGCAAATCTTGAACCGATTCAAGAGACGTAAAAATATATGCGCGGTCATACTCCTGTTGGATAGAAAACAAACCCGTAGGACGAAGGCTCAATTTTTCAAACGGCGACCCAAACGTCCGCCGGGTAGACTGACTCGTTAAGGCATATACGCGCAGCCGACTGAGCGGATCCAGGACATTGAGATCGAGTTGAGAGCCTATCCGAATGCCCGCCACGGCCGTTTTGAGATTATCTCCATCCAGCTGATAGACCCCCTCGATAACTGTCGAGTCAAATTCATTTAAGTTGGCAAAGTTGGACGTTACACCTTTTATTTTGCCCACCTCCCGGCGCTCCTCATGTTCAAAAAGAACCACCTCTTCCAACGTTTTTGCGATTTCCGCTATCGATTCTAAGCCCTCTAGTTCAGCCCAGGTTTCTTTTGTTACCGTAAAGGTTTTGCCCTCCTTTACCTCCACTTTCACATCGGGATTAAAGGCATTAAAAAAAGATAGAATCGTCGTTTCCAGCCCATTGAAAACCGACATCACCAAAATTAATACACATGCACCGGTCGCCAGGCCCGCTATGGACAGCCCCGTGATGATGTTGATGAGGTGCGTGGTCGACCGACTAAATAAATACCTTCGGGCGATCGTGAATATGATGCGCATATAAGTCGTTTACAATCCCAAAGATATACAGAACATTTATTCTTCTGAGGTCTTTGATTTTTTGGGTGTATCCCTCAAGGTGCCGCCTGCCGGCGGTCACCTTGAGGGTCGGGCTATCCGCTTGTAGTGCCGGGCCGCCCGGGCAGCATCCGTACGGCTTAGTAGGGTTTCCTTTCGGTCACCGCCACGCTCTACGGCTGCTTGCCCCTCCGGCCCGCCACTATCGCTTCTATCCCTTACACAAGGATGGAGAGCGCCTTTTTTAAGCCTTTCAGCTTTAATTTCTGCCTTTCTGCGTTAAGACCGCGTTAAATTCCTGAGTAATACAATCATTTTGGTATTTTTGACATTATATCATCAAATGACCCATAAAAACTTAAGCATGAGATATCTAATTATATTCTTGTTCTCCCTTATTCTGAGTCAATCGGGAATCTCTCAGACGCAGCGAACCGCTGTTGTCGATATTGATGAAATTTTGACTAGTATGCCGGATTACCAAAAAGCTCAGGATCAATTGGACCAAATTGCGGAGCAGTGGAGACAAGAAATAGCTCAGGAAATGGATAAGGTTAAAAGTATGTACAATAAATACCAGGCCGAACAAGTGTTGCTTAGCGATGAGATGAAGCGGGAGCGCGAAGATGAAATCATGGCAAAAGAAAAGGAGGTGCGCGATATTCAGAGACAAAAATTTGGACCGGAGGGCGAGCTTTTCAATAAAAGACAAGAATTGGTTGCGCCTATACAGAATGAAGTCTATAAGGCTATTTCCTCCTACGCCGACTCCCGGGGATTTGACTTGATTTTGGACCGTTCCGCCAATTCAGGAATTATATTTATCAACGACGCTATGGATAAGACCGAAGACATTAAGAAAATCTTGAAGTAGGAACAGCGGCATCTTTTCTATATTTTTTTACCTTAGCGCAAAATTTGAAAATCATGATGCGAAATATTTTTCTTTTTACTCTATCCATCCTATTGAGTACCACCTTGGTGGGACAGAAGTTTGGATACATGGACTCAAATGCCCTGGTGGCAGAGATGCCCGAGGTGAAGCAGGCAGATGCTAAGCTGGAAACATTGCAAAAGCAATTGCAAAAGCAAGGTCAGCAGAAGCTTCAGACATTGCAGCAAAAGGCACAGGACCTGGAGCGAAAAGAGCGTCAAGGAGAGATTGCACCCAAAAAATTGCAAGAAGAAGCTGAAAAATTACAAGCTGAGCAACTTGAGCTCCAGCAGTTTGAACAAGATATGCAGCGTCAGGTAATGCAAAAGCGACAGGAACTTTACAAGCCCATTTTCGACAAAGTGAATATGGTGATTGAAGAGATTGCGAAAGAAGAGGGTTATACCTACATTTTTGACCTAAGCGCAGGTTCTATATTGTACGCAGATGAAAGTACAGATGTGACCAGTCTTGTCAGGCAACGTCTGGGTCTTTAAGTCATAAAGCGAATTTGTAATGAATTTAGCTTCCGAAGTCGGCTCGTTTTTACGAGCCGACTTTTTTTGTGAGCTGCCGTTCGTACCAGGCTCGAATTTTTGAAGTGGGGACATGGAAGCGAAAGGCCATTACGGCACATAAATTAATGCATTGTACCTTGAGGTAACTATTGTTTTGATACTTACGCGACGAAACCTGCAAGGGTTGTTGAATCACCTCCCATTTCGCACCCTGTTTTTTTAGGCGTTGAAATAAGTCAAAGTCTTCCATGAGAGATAAATCTTCATTATATCCACCCCTTTCCTTAAAAAGGGCTGAAGTCAAAAACAGCCCTTGATCTCCACCACCCGTAAATCCCCATCGTTTTCGGGTAAACCAGGAGTTTAGACTCAGCAAGCTCGAATTGGGATAAAAATCATAAGCGAACAGCCCAAAGCCCCTGGTTCGTTGAATACTTTTTAAAATGAGACTGTCAAACTCAGGGGGAACTATCGCGTCCGCATGCAAAAAGAATAAAATATCTCCTTTGGATTCTCTTGCTCCTATGTTCATTTGAATGGCACGGCTGCGATATTCTGTGCGGATGACCTCGCACGGAAATTCTTGAGCTATGTCCACCGTCCTGTCCCGACTGCCGCCATCAACAAGTATAACTTCTGGATCAATAAGGGACCAGGCACTGTATATATGAGATAAGCAGGGCTGTATGAACTCCTCTTCGTTCAAGCAGGGAATAATTATACTGAGTGGGACTCTGGACCTCATCGTCTTTTCAATAAATATTTAAGGTGAATAGTAGGTGACTTAGGGTAAAAATACAAAACATACAAGCCATGAATTTAAAAGGCTTCACCAACCGTCAAGTACAAGCCGGTTTGATCACTTCCCCGTGCATAATCCACCCTGAGATGAAGTCCATTGCCCTTGTCAACTAAAATACGAAGTCCGGCACCCATACTCCAATGTCCGTTTTGCAGGGGAAATGCATCTTCTGAACTAACGGTTCCATACGACCCAAACACTTCCATTTTAAACCTCCAGTAGATGGGAAAGCGATAGGCTCCCTGAAACAAAGCCAGCCGACGATCCCTATGTCGGCCCAAAATATATCCTCTATGGAACTTGGGCCCACCTAAAGCCAAAAGCTGAAAAAACGGGACCTCTCCCCACTGCATACCCCATTGTAGGTGACCCACTAAAATATGCTCTTTTGCTACCGAAACGTACTTGGCAGCATCCAGAAAAAAGCCGGAATAAGTATAAGTGCTGGCCAGAGCTGGGTCACTGCCAAAAATATCCAGAGAAACCAGACTTCCTTTCGTTGGATAATAAATTTGATCCCTGGAGTCCCACACACTGCGAAAAGCAAGTTCCGAAATGACTGCACCCTCAAAGCCCGTCGGCTTTTCCTCTGCGAGTAGCCCATCAGAAGCTCTTTCTGTAATAAAGAAATTGTCAAATTTGTACGATAGTCCGGAATATAAATGCTTACGGATGGCATACAATGCAGCTAGCTGAGCTCGGGGAAAGGTAGATTCGAAGAACTCCTTATCCTCAATTTGCGTCTCATTACCAATGCCAAAATACGGATACACATAGCGATAGAATCCTAAGTCCGATTCGATCCATATTTTGTCTTGCAAAAGAAACCATTGAAAAGGAAGGTGAATCAGGATTTGATCCTCCAGCGTATAAGTGGCGGCAAAAAGAATTTGGGAGGGACGCTGGTTTGTACTGTCCTGATTCCAAAAAAAGTTATAGGCTCCTCCCAAGCCAAAGCCCCAACTTGTTTCTGGTGTTCGAAAAAGGACAGGGGTGGCAACAAATACGTTTTTCTTTTCCTCGTCCTGTTCAAGTTCCACCTGTCCAAATAAAACAGGAGAAGCGAACTCAAAGACAGCAATAAGCAGGAGGAGAATTCTTAGCATGAAGGGGTGCCTAATTAATAAGATGTTGCCTTGAAAACGGAAAGTACACCGCTTCCTTTCATTTCGGGATGTAATAATAAGAGAATTTGAAAGGAAAGTACGTTGGATGCCACTTATTTCACGAAAAGCTGACCTTTTTCATCAAATTAAACGACTGAGAATCTGTATCTTTGACCCCCAAAATACACGAAGTATGTTTCCCAAATATGATGTAATTGTAGTGGGTGCCGGGCATTCCGGTTGTGAAGCTGCGGTAGCTGCGGCTAATATGGGATCAAAGGTGCTCATCGTAACCATGAATATGAACACGATTGCCCAAATGAGTTGCAATCCAGCCATGGGTGGGGTCGCCAAAGGCCAAATCGTGAGAGAAATTGATGCGCTGGGTGGATATTCAGGGCAGGTTGCCGATCAAACGATGATCCAGTTCCGAATGTTAAATCGATCCAAAGGACCTGCCATGTGGTCTCCCCGCGTTCAAAGCGACCGTATGCTTTTTGCAGCGAAATGGCGCGAAATGCTCGAGGGGCATCCCAATATTGACTTTTGGCAAGAAATGGTCACCGGCCTATGGGTAAAAGACAAACGAGTTCAAGGTGTCCGCACAGGAATGGGACTTGAAATAGAATCCCGTAAAGTGATTTTAACGAATGGCACTTTTCTCAATGGTCTTATCCACATTGGAGAAAAGCAGTTTGGTGGAGGGCGAAGTGGCGAGCGAGCCTCCAAAGGAATTACTGAGCAATTAGTCGAATTGGGATTCGAGGCAGGACGCATGAAAACCGGAACACCACCCCGAGTTGACGGACGTTCGCTGAATTGGGACAAAATGGAGCTTCAACCGGGTGATGAAAAAGTAGGTAAATTTTCTTTTCTTCCGAGTCCATCACCAGAAAAGCAACGACCCTGTCACATAACGTATACTAATCCCGAGGTCCACAAGGTTTTAGAGTCGGGCTTTGATCGATCCCCTATGTTTAACGGCCGAATTAAATCTATCGGACCGCGATACTGCCCTTCTATTGAGGATAAAATCGATCGCTTTGCAGGTCGGGACCGACATCAGATCTTTGTAGAACCGGAGGGATGGAAGACCGTAGAAGTTTATGTGAATGGATTTTCAACCTCTCTTCCCGAAGACATCCAATTCGAAGCCTTGAGAAAGGTTGAGGGGTTCGAACAAGTTAAAATGTTTCGACCGGGCTACGCTATAGAATATGATTTCTTTCAACCTACTCAGCTCAAACCCACTCTGGAAACACATCTGATAGAAGGTCTTTATTTTGCCGGTCAGATAAACGGAACTACAGGCTATGAGGAAGCCGCTGGGCAAGGCTTGGTCGCAGGCGTCAATGCTCATTTAGCCATTCAGGAAGAGGAGCCCTTTATCTTAAAGCGGTCGCAAGCTTACATAGGCGTGCTTATTGATGATCTTGTAAATAAAGGTACAAGGGAGCCGTATCGCATGTTTACATCCCGAGCGGAGTATCGCATCCTATTGCGTCAGGACAATGCTGATCTGCGATTAACTCCTTTGGCGCATCGATTAGGGATGCGGGGCATGGGAAAGCGCATGGAGCAAGTTCAGCATAAAAATGATCAATTAGTGGCATTGAAGCGATATTATTCCAGGGAAAGCATAACTCCCGACGAAGCGAACGCTTATCTAGAAACACAAGGGGCCTCTCCTTTAAAGCAGTCCGTAAAGCTGGATAGCTTATTACTTCGACCCGAAGTGAGTCTGGATGCCTTACAGAAAGCAGTTCCCAAAATAGCTGGTGAACTGGAACCCTACGATGAAGAGGTACTCAACATGAGTGAGATTAATCTTAAATATGCTGGGTATATCCGCCGCGAGCAGGAAATGGTGGAAAAAATGGAGCGATTGGATGGTGTCCCTCTAGGAGAGCGTATTGAATACAAAGAGATTGAGTCTCTGTCATCCGAGGCGCAAGAGAAATTAACAAAAATTCGCCCCCTAACTATCGGCCAGGCAAGCAGAATTAGCGGAGTTTCTCCCTCTGATGTATCGGTTCTTCTCGTGCATGTCGGGCGCTAAAAAAAGGTTAGAAGTGAGCCAATGTGGAGGCTTCATTGTGCAATGAATTTTTGAAAGTATGTTTTCTTAGCTATCGGTTGGTTTGATTATATTCGCTCCTATACCTCTGAATGAGTTTATGAAATCCAGGAAATTATCATTTCCCAAGCTTTTTTATCTACCAGCGCCCGTAGCAGTGGCGATCTTGGCCTGCTTGCTGTATTTGCCTACCCTGAGTTTTGAGTATACACAAGATGATGCGATCGTTCTGTCTGAGAATGTATTCACGCAGGAAGGCTTTTCTGGGATTCCCGGGCTTTGGACGCACGATACTTTTTATGGGTTTTTTCAGGAAGAGGGAAAGGCAAATCTGGTTTCTGGTGGCCGTTATCGCCCATTCACACCTACACTCTTTGCATTGGAGGGCAGCCTCTTTGGTTTGTCACCTCTCGTAGGGCATATTTTCAACGTCCTATATTATGGGCTATTGGTGGGTTTAATTTATGTGTTTATTTGGCGAATGGTTCCTCAGAAAAAGCAAAAAGCACATTGGGCCCTTTGGGGGAGTTTACTATTTCTGGCGCATCCTGTGCATACAGAAGTGGTTTGCAATATAAAAGGGCGAGATGAAATTATTGCTTTTACAGCCGGTCTTGGAGCTCTCCTTCTTTTATGGAAATCCAGGGCGATACACCAGCATGTTATCGGGTTTTTATTGTTTTTGGTAGCTATGTTTTCAAAAGAAAATGCAGCTGTATTTTTAGTGATCGGTCCGGGTTTATTCTATCTCAAAGGGAAAAAGAAGGCTGCTAAATATGCACTTTTTTCTTTTATAGCTGCTTTTTTAATTTACGTGGGCGTCAGATATGCGGTTTTAGGCCAGCTTTTATCAACTGATCCTCCTCGTGAATTGATGAATAATCCATTTATGGTCTGGAATGGGCAGCAATATGAATTACTGAGTTTCTTTGAACGTATCCCGACCGTACTACTGGGCTTGCTGACTTATATCCGCCTGATGGTTTGGCCCTGGCCTCTAACTCACGACTATTACCCGCTTCAACTGCCCATTATTTCTTATTCTGACTATCGGATGTACTTGAGCCTGCTGGTTTATTTGCCAGTTACAATTTGGGCCTTCGCCCGGCTCAAAGTAAAGAATTTGGCAAGTTGGGGTTGGTTGTGGTTTATTTTAGCCCTTTTTCCCATGTCGAATATCCTGATTAATATAGGCGCGTTTCTTTCGGAGCGGTTTCTGTTCATTCCATCTTTGGGATTCATTTTATTTCTGATGTACTTCCTTCAGCATTTTGTCGGCAAAAGGCTACCTGCGAGAATGAGGTGGTCCTATGCTTGGGGGGCGATTTTCGTGATATATGTAACTCTTGTAATGATTCGGATGCCAGCCTGGCAATCTAATTTCACCTTATTTACTACTGATGTAGTTACTTCATCTCAAAGTGCAAAGGTGAATAATGCTACTGCGGGAGAATACAATCGATTGGCGGGGGAGGCTCTTTCGGCAGAGGAGCAGAGAAAATGGGCTCAAAAATCAGAGCCTTACAGTCGGAAGGCGATTCAATTACATCCTACCTATAAAAATGCCTTTTTGCAACAGGGGAACTCCTTCTTTTACCTGCAATCTTATGAGAAGGCCATTGAATCTTATGAGAAGTGTTTGTCACTTGATCCCAACTATGAAGATGCGAGGAATAATTTGGCTCTCGCATATCGGGCAGCGGGTCAGTATTATGGTGAGCAAGAGCAAGATCTTTCCACAGCTCTTCGTTATCTGAAAAAAGCTTATGAAATGCAACCCATGGATTACGAGACCCTTCGGCTGCTGGGTGTTGCTTATGGGGTTTCGGGTCAGGCCAGTCTGGCAGTGGACTTTTTTCGAAAAGCTTTGAGTCAAAAACCGAACCATGCCCGGGCATATTATGACTTAGGGGCCGCCTATATGCAAAAGGGGAGGGTGGATTCGAGTCAAATATTTATGAATAGAGCAAGAGAAATGGATCCTACTTTGTTCGAATAGAATTCAAATTAATCATGAGTCGCATACTAATTGGATGGTGTTGTTTTCTTTGCTTTTTGCCTTTCCTCGAGGCTCAAGATGAGCAAAGCTGGGTCGACTCGGTGTATAGTTCATTGAGTGCTGAAGAGCGGGTCGGACAGCTTTTGATGATCAGGGCACACTCTGATTTAGGTCCCCGACATATTGCTGCTATAAAAGAATTTGTTTCAGAGTATCACGTGGGAGGCCTCTGCTTTTTTCAGGGCACGCCAGAGCGTCAAGCGGAGTTGACCCGGGATTACCAGGCTTTGGCTAGCACGCCTTTACTTATCAGTATGGACGCAGAGTGGGGCACAGGGATGCGATTCAAATCTGATGGGTATTCTTTTCCGCGACAAATGACTCTGGGAGCTATGGGTGACCATGGTTTGAATACGGGAGAAAAGATGGGTTATTGGATTGGTGAGCAGCTCAGGGAGATCGGTGTGCACCTCAATTTTGCCCCCGTGATTGATGTCAACAACAATGCAGACAATCCGGTTATCAATTACCGATCTTTTGGCGAAAGTCCCGAAAACGTGAGTCAGTACGGAATAGCTTACATGAAAGGTCTGCATGCTGCAGAAGTCGCCGCTTGCGCCAAGCACTTTCCCGGGCACGGCGATACGGATGTAGACTCCCATCTGGATTTGCCCGTTATTTCTCATAATAGAGCTCGGCTTGACAGTATTGAGCTGTATCCATTTCGGAAACTCATTGCTGCGGGCGTTCCGGCTATTATGGTCGCTCATTTAAATATTCCGGCACTGGATGACCGCCAGAACCGCCCAACCACCCTTTCCCGGCCTGTTGTGCAGGGCTTACTCAGAGAAGAGCTGGGTTTTGAAGGCTTAATCATCACCGATGCGATGGAAATGAAGGGCGTTACACGACATTTTCCAGCGGGGGAGGCCGAGATTTTAGCCATTGAGGCTGGAAACGATATGATCTGTTTGCCTCATTACCCTCGAAAGGTGCATCAAAAACTGCTGGAAGCCGTTCAGTCCGGTCGCATCTCAGCGGAAGAACTCGAGTTTCACGTTAAAAAAATATTAGCGCTGAAGTACCAGGTGGGACTCAACAAATTAAAACTCGAAAAGCCCAAGAGTCAAAAGTCGTATACCTCACGCGCAGAATGGGAGATCACTACGGAAAATATTTATGAGGAAAGCATCACCTGTCTGACGAATAAGGATAATAAAATTCCTGTCCGACAAATAGGGCAGGGACTGATTGGTGCATTGAGCATTGGCGCGAATGGCCCCACGCCATTTACCCAACAAATGAAAAACTATACGACCGTACTCGATTTTAATGTAGACAAATATTTTCAGTCCTCACCGATAAAAAATATGCTGCTCAAACTGGAGGGCATGGATCTGGTATTTATTGGAATTCACGATCTCAATACCTCCCCAAATAGCAATTACGGACTAAGTCGAGCAACAGTAGAATTTATTCAAAAGCTCAATAAGCGAACGCAGGTCGTAGTGGTGGTCTTTGGCTCACCTTACGTTTTAGATAAGCTGGAGTTTGTAGACCATTTACTCGTCGCTTATGAAGATCATCCCCTGGCTCAAAAGGTGGCTGCTCAGATGCTTTTTGGTGCGCGACCGATTCAGGGCCAACTGCCAGTAAGTGTCGGTCGATTTTCAAAGGGAAGTGGCTTAGATATGCCGGATATGAAGCGATTAGCCTGGTCCATACCCGAAAGCGTGGGTCTGAGTAGTGATTCTCTATCCCAAATTGACTCCATTGTTCAGGAACTGCTCGAAGAAAAAGCAGCTCCGGCCTGTCAGGTACTGGTCGCTCGACGCAATCGCGTGGTTTATCATAAAGCTTTTGGCACTCATACTCATGATAGTTCCAGCCCAACCTTATTATCGGATGTTTTTGATGTGGCCTCTGTTACCAAGGTGGCTGCTACCACCCTGGCTGTAATGCGGTTGTTTGATCAAGGAAAAATCGACCTTAAGGCGCCACTGGGAAAGTATCTGCCGGAATCTATTGGAACAAATAAAGAGAATCTTACTATTCTCGACATTTTGAGTCATCGCGCCGGGTTAAAACCGTGGATTCCATTTTATAAGAATACGGTAGAAAAGAACGGAAAAGGGGAGTACCATCCCTCACTGGCCTATTACAGAGAGAGTCCCAACGGACATTATTCCGTCCCGGTTGCCAACAGAATGTATATGAAGTCGTCCTATGTGGATAGCATGTATCAATCGATTCTGGCCTCACCGCTTTCCAGATCCGGTCGATATGTATACAGCGATCTGGGATTGATATTGCTGGCTCGGGTCATCCACTCGATCGATGGCCGGACGTTGGATCAATTTGTAGCGGAGGAGTTTTATCAGCCGATGGGGCTGAAGCGAACGGGATTCAACCCTCTGGATCGGTCGATATCTCCAGCATCCATTGTGCCAACTGAATATGATGACTATTTTCGGCAACAGCTATTGAATGGTTATGTGCACGATATGGGAGCTGCAATGCTGGGCGGTGTAAGTGGTCACGCCGGCTTGTTTACAAATACACAGGAGTTGGCAGCGATATTCCAAATGTTACTCAATGAAGGTGTGTACGGTGGCGAGCGATTTCTTCGGGCCGAAACCATCCAGCTTTTTACCCAGCGAGTGCCGGGCGCTTCTCGACGAGGGATTGGTTTTGATATGAAACAACTCGATTCCAGAGAGAGAGGCAATATGACCGACCGAGCTTCCAGTTCCACCTTTGGCCATCTGGGCTTTACGGGGATAGCGGCATGGGCCGACCCCGAGGAAGAGCTGCTTTACATCTTTTTGTCCAACCGAACTTATCCGAAAATGTCAAATCGGAAATTGATTCAAAACCGATATCGGAAGCGCATTCACGAAGCGATTTATCAGTCTATTATTCGTAGTGAGGGGGCGTAAAGTGGATTAAGAATCTCAAAGGGAGCCTTTACCATGCTAGATTTCTCAAACGCGCTGAACTATTTGTAGTTTTTCTCCATCTCCTTATTCATTATGTAAGCTACAGCCTTATTTTTGAGTACTAAATGGAAAAAAATTTGACATATTGATAAATCCTTCATATATTTGTAATCAATATGATGATAGTCGCGTTTTAGCGTTCGCGACTCCATCGTTTTCTTATTGAGACCTTAGTCGAAAAAGCCTGAATTAGATTCCTAATTTGGGCTTTTCGCATTTTATGATGGGGATGAGAGAAGACAGTGGAGTTATGGGCTATCTTAGCAGATTAATATTCTTTTTATGTAAATATTGAAAGACCTAGTGTCATTACCACTAAATAAGTATAGAAAAGTCGAAGGAGATTTTTGTTCAGATCAAGGCGCTACGAAGGAGCAAAGCCTTAGCTACGCGACTGA
>Ga0209925_1000314_pt1 | contig 26097 bp, 24 predicted proteins | sample SalPonR2_A_D1_MG_FD_185702 | JGI IMG/M metagenome (GOLD analysis project Ga0209925, IMG submission 185702) | Salt pond soil microbial communities from South San Francisco under conditions of wetland restoration - Salt Pond MetaG R2_A_D1_MG... ... | reverse complement strand
ATTCTTCTCTCGATCTTCCTGGGACTTTCCCGTACCGTTTACTCCATTTTCACGGTGTTACATGTGTTGATGGACGTGTGGGCGCTTTCAGTGATGAAAACGTGCTACACAATTTACCGCTTTCTCGCGGCGTTCCTTCTTCCTCCGGCTGCGGCCTCCACACGTCAACGCCTACTGACTGCCCGCAATGTGACTCAATATCAAACCTTGGCCGAGCAAGTGGACGCTGAAGATGGCATGTTGAGCTGGCGTGCAGATGATTCTGATCTTCCGCAGTCGGTTACTATCAAAAGTACGATCGCCAAGTTGGAAGAAAGTTTACAGGCCAAAGACACGAGCAAGCTCCAGTTTATCCTCTTGAACGGTCTACTGAAAAGGAATCACCTCGGCATTGACGAAAGGGTGAGACTATGCGTATGCCTTACCACAACATATGAAAAATGAGGCCATGCTTGAGATATGTGCATACCCTAGAAGTGTCAGCGTGAGTCCTCATTCTCGATTTTCCATTTCGGTCGTGCCTCCTTCCCTTTCCAAGGATCTGCATATTCGGGCGTTGAGCGGATCGAAGCTTCTGGTAGAGCGGTATGATAAGAAGGTGGTGGAATGCATCAAATATATCACTGAATGTCAAGAGCTAACGCGGGAGGAGAAAGTAATGTTTGTAAAGAAAGCCCGTAGGGCGCTAGGACAGACGGCGCTCATGCTCTCAGGAGGGGGCAGCATAAGCATGTACCATGCAGGTAAATTCTATTCAAGTAGCCGAATGGGCGCAGACCTTCATTGTGACCTTTCTTTGCCTTTTGAGTGGGAGGGGGAAATCTTGGAGCGATCCTTGGGTAACACAGAGCCCTACAACGGTAGGACCTGGCCCTTTCACCAACACAGTCGCAGACCTACAGATGGTGTGCCGGGGGGACGCTCCGAACGTTACCCTACTTGCATTGCATGAAAGTAAGCATACGCCCAGCTCAAAAGTGAGAGTGAAGAATATAAGGATCTCTTCCTTTCCTTCGTCCCCTGGAACAGGTGTCGTCCGCGCTTTGATTACGGAAGGCCTCTACAGGCATATCCGCGTCATTTCGGGCGCTTCCGGTGGATCCATCATTGCGGGGATGGCAGCGATCCACAATGAGAAGGAGCTCATGGATAGAGTGCTCGTGAAAGAGGTTTCCACCGACTTCAAACACAACGGCGAGATGCGACAGAAAAAGATTGTCTGGTTCCCTCCCCTCTTCGAGCAAGCCAAGCATTTCATCAAAAATGGAATCTTGATTGACAACAAAGAATTCCAACGGACATGCGAATTTTACTATGGTTCCTTCACCTTTCAAGAGGCCTTTGAGCGGACTCACAAGCATGTGTGTATTTCAGTCGCTGCTTCCACTTTGGGGGCGAGCAGTCAGGGAGGCCCCCGCCGTCTCCTTCTCAACCACATCACGACGCCCAACGTCCTGATTCGCAGTGCCGTTGCCGCTTCCTGTGCTTTGCCAGGCATCATGGCACCGAACTATTTGCAGTGCAAAGACGATCGGGGCCACGTGGTCCCCTTCGATATGGACGGTGTGCAGTACGTCGACGGCTCTCTGCAGGCCGACTTGCCTTTTCGACGAATTTCAACCCTCTTTGCCGTCTCACATTTTATCGTCAGCCAAGTTAATTTTCACGTCGTGCCATTTCTAAGAAAAATGCACAGTCCTGCTGAAAGCTCCTTATACTGGAAGCTTTTCCGCTTTTTCGACACGGACATCCGCCACCGCGTTACTTCTTTGGCTGAGCTAGGGCTTCTGCCGCGTGTCTTTGGACAGGTGAGCGCGGCTTATATCTTTGTCCGAGTACACATCTCTTCAAGTCATTCAGCGGTGATGATTTCGTAACCAGTTGATCATCACATTTGTGAATAAATGGATAGAAAAGTGGCATCCGTGCGCGTTTAACAGATCGATTTAACGCGCATGACATTTATCAAACGCATTTTCTTTCGATGAAAATATCTTGAAGCCATATAATCAGTGCTTAAAGTCCAATTTACTGATATCTCAGGATTTATCGGGCATTTTTCGGCAAAGATACTCGGGTCATGTGACCTTGACCCCCAGATTTCGCATGTCGGAAATGATTGGCCTCAAAGCGTTCCAGGTAAAGTCTTAGAAGTGACTTCAATCACCTATGAGCAAGCATGGATCACATGTTCGCATTGGCTGACGCATCTGACCTCGATCTTTTCCCCCAAGAATCCGACCGAAGCGGAGATGCGACACTACATCTTGAATGGCAAGCGGTCTGTTTGGCCGCACCTTCACCACATCAAGCACAACACATTGGTGGAAAGGGTCCTTTCGGATTCTCTCAGTAAGCTCCGTCGTCAATCCTATTACTTGGCCCTTGGCCAGCCGCACGCTGATAATAGCCCGGCAAGCTTGTCCCTCCAGTGTGCCGTCCCCAGCGGCGGAGGCTCCAACGTGACGGGCGTCAATCCCCTTTCAGGCATGGCCACGTGCGGGACCTGCTCGCCTCGGGTCGATACCAACTTTGCAAGCATGCTTCCCCCTCTGCCACCCACCAGCAATGCCATCAGCCGCTGCAGTACCCCGCGCCGGTATCGCGATGAAGGAATTTTATCCACACCCCTCCTAGTCACGGCTGGTGCTACTTTGCGGAGGAGCGACTCAGGTCGCTTCGAGGACGATGACTCCGACATGCTCGAGCCCTCTGGAACGCCTTCCTCCTCTGCCTGTGCCGCAACAGATACTCCTGCGAACGGAGGGGGCACAGGAAGTACTGAGAATCAGCGGTTTGTGAGAAGTCCCGGACGCCAACATTTTAGGATTCAGCAGCTTCAGGCTGAAAATCGTGCATTAAGGGAACGGGTGCGTCTCCTTCAACAGAGCATGGAAGCCCTTAAGAAAGCCGAATCCGGCCTATATGACCATGAAAATTTAGCCACCAGGCAAGAAAGCATCAAGGCCGGAAATCACAGTAACCGATCTTCTCTGCAATCTGGCTTGAGCTACAGTGTTGCTTCGAGTGGCAGTTATTCTGATCAAAGAGATTGCGAAACACCGAAAGCCGCCTTGCACATCTCTGATACTGTTGGCTTCGAAGAGACAGGTCCCGAAGGGCCACCGGTCGTGGTAAAAAGTATTCCTTTAGTAGAATAAAAAGTCAAGTTACAGGACAGGTTGTACAAAGTCAAGTTTCCTCATGCATTTGCGCTGTATTTTTGTATCCATGACTACACAAAGAATGATAAAGTACAATCACAGAATTTTATAACTTTGTTGTCCGGGACTATCTCTTCATGTCATGGAAAAGAAGTCGTCTCTACTGAGCTTTTCTGATTTGCTATTACGAAATAAGTACTTGACAGGCCTCTTTCAGTTTGCTGCCGTGTGCCTCCATTTTTTTTCCCATTTTCAATTTATGAAAGTCTTATTCCACACCTAACCAGCGCCCCAATTAGGTTTCCAAAGTTTAAGCGCGGGAAGGCTGGCACTTCTCGTACTTTTCAGCCCTCGCTCTGTCGCCTTTCTTCCTCTTCGCCCTCTCAGCCTCCACTTCTCATCCGGTCGGAGCCCCAAAAAACTCGAGAGGCTGGTGGGATTTTATGACGTACTTGACTATTTGATGGCAACCATTTGCCAGGGGCAACCATGTGCCAGGGATGTCAACCGGTATCATCGAGTTCACGGATGTGACATGCGCTAGGATGCCTCGTTGCGCGCTGTCCCTGTCACATTGGCAAGACCTAAAGGGGCATTATCGTCGATCATGGTCGTCGGGGAATCCTCCGAGACAGCTATCTGCGAAGGCCTCGCAGAACCACACATCACTTTGAAGCCATCCATGATGTGTAAGACAGACCGGGTGTCTGTCAGGCAAGGCACTTATTTTATGACCTCACTGTAGAGCTGACATCCTGTTTATCGCGCTCTGTTTGTGAATCTCTGTGTCTTACTCAGTGTGATTCCCACAAGGGCAAGCGCGTCGAGCGAACGTCGTTGTGATAGACGCTTCACACAGCTAGTGTGAGCTCACCGCTTGCGACTTTTTCAGATCCTTTTCAAAAGTGATACATGTTCAAGGGCCATTTTCTTGATTCTTGCTGGACCTGATGTGGAGTCCTGAGGCAAAAGAGTGAACAGCCTCACTCTGGCTCACGTGCTCTCTCGTTTCTCCTCCACCATCAATCCTCTCTCTTCGGCCCCGGCATCTGAGAAGGGAAGGAGCCTAGTGGGGGCCTTTTTTCTGTCCTCGCGTTTCAAGCACTTTAGAAGCAAAATTGAGGATTTGGAAGCACATTTTGAGTTTACATCATGAGTACACTGAGCATTCACTCGGCGCCCTCTCTCGGCATGGAGAAGCTCTGGGATAATTACGCACCGGCGGAGCGTGGGGAAGGCGCAGGCTGCGAGGAGGCTGGCGGCAGCGCGACCTTCATGGTGGAAGACGGAGGTATAATATCCTACGCTGGCATTTTTTTGGACGATAAAGAGGACTCAGACGATGAAACGAGTGATTCGTCAACAGACGCCGAAGTCGTGATGGCCCACCTGCACGCCGCGTTCGGCGGTGTCGGGGCTCCTCAAGCGAACAGCATTTTTAACACCTCTTCTGGCTCTGGCAGCACCAGCACAAGTGGCAGCACTGCCAGCATAGCTCCCGGATCTGATGGTAAAGGAGAAGAATGTAAGTAGTTGTCTCAAACAAGGGAACAAAAGTCCGGGGAGATGAGAGTTGTGATACACCCTCTAGCGCTGATATTTCGTTGCATCTTCAGACTTGTCCACGGCTTATTGAAGCCGCCGGCCCTCTGTGTTCTTCGCACTTGTGCTTACCTTGAGTTTGAATATCTGCACATGCATGTCGTATTCTTGCCACTCGACAAATTTAGGGAAGAACGCGGTACTGGAAAGCTTGGAGGACTTCTTACAAACGGAGGGAGGCATTCCTGCTGCCGGGGCAGGGGCAAACCGTCGGTTCTCGTTCGACCTCTCCAATCTTGATATGCAGACGTTGGAGCAATTGGCAGCTGGCACGACTTCAGGTTCGTCCTCTCGCCGAGGTTCCTTCAGCTTGACCCTGCTGGAGGCCGAAGGCTTCATGACCAAGTCGCCGCCGGCATCCTCAATGGCACCCTTATTGAGCAGCGGCGCCCGCTTCCATAGTGTGCCTGATAATTTGCCTGCAGGGTTCAGTCATACGCAGGAAGGATGTAAGGAACATGTAGTCTGTGACTGCAAAAAGACCCTGACCACCGCCCTGGGTGAGGATGGCGCCGGCCACTCGGTCCCGAACGCGAGTGTCTCCGCGAGCAAAAACACGGGTACTGGAGCGTCTTGCGCACTTGAACCGTTGACCAAGCCACAGGTGAAGAAGGGGTTTGCGGCGGCGAGCACACCCACTGGGGAGTCCTCGCCTGATGCGCCGGCGGCAAGTGTCTCTGCAGCCTCCTTATTGCCCACGCCCCAAACGCCCCCTAAAATGCCGGATCCTGGGGATGGGCCTGACAACAAGACGGGTGCGAACTCGAGCGGGACTGGCAGTACTGACAGCATGGGAACGTCGGGAACTCCGAATGGGAACGGGGGGATGCTGGTGCTGCCGGTTATTCCTAAAGACGGTGTTGCCCGCATCGGGATATACACCTTGGAGGAGCGAAAACTCCGTGTAGCTCGATTTCAGGCAAAGCGTGGGCGGCGGATTTGGCGTAAAAAGATTAAATACGACTGTCGAAAGAAGCTAGCGGATAATCGCCCTCGAGTAAAGGGTCGCTTTGTGCGGCGAGATGAGGAGATCGACATCATCGTGGGCGGCGCTGTGGCGGCAGCTGAGGCAGCAGCTGCAGGTGGATCGGCCAACGGGAGTTCATCTGCCTTGTTGACGCAGCTGATGGATTTGGATGAGCTTCTGGAGGACTGATGAGAAGGTGCGACTGGCGCGGCGCGGGAAGAAGGCTTTTGTCTCGGTAAAGTAGGAAAGGATGAACGAGCAAACGCTGGACGAGCTCTTCAGACGCGGACTTCTTATTACTTTGGAGGACAGGTTTGGAACCGAAGAGTCCTTTGAATGGAAAGAACGAAAGTAGTCCTTCGCTTCTAAAGGGTCACGGGTCGTGATGAGTCGAGGTGGAGAAGAGCTGGATTGCGTTGAAGGACTCATTTTTAACCCCTGCAGTTTTTTGTCAGTAATGTCTTATAATGTAAGTGTCGTGGTTATCGAAAGACCCTGCGACTTTGATGAGGATTACGGATCAAGCTATGGGGGACGATATCTTGAAAGAAAGGAAGAATGAGAGCAACGGAAGGCGGAGACTGCATGTAAGGACAAGCAGAAAGAGAAGCAGGCATCTTTAAGAAAGTGATCAAGACACAACTCAGTTTAAATCAGATTGTCATTGAAAAGCCAAGAAAACACAGCGTAACCACTTTTGTATGATTAATTTCGAGCCGAAGAGCCGTGGAGGTATGCGAGGCGGATTGAAAACGGATGGAAATGAGGGCAAGTTGTAGAGGGGGTCGAAAATGCATGTCTTCAGAGAATGGAAATGTGTTGGATTGAGCAGAAAATGGTTTGCATGAGTGTTTGCGCGTTTTTATTTGCTACGCGCAGAGACCAACAGCAAAACATACAAGGGAAGGGGTAAGTCAGGAGCGAAGAGAGGACGCAACGAGCAATGGTTTGAAGCATTCACGCGCTGCCGCACGCTCTTCGGTACATTTGTGGATCTCATGGTGTATCGGCAAGATGTGCTCAATGGGTCCCTAGTTGCGACATATCGTGCGGGCCCATTAAAGCACGTGATCACTGGTGTGGAGGACGAGGGAGGACGAAAGTCGAGGTCGATGATAAGTGGTTGCAGACGCCATCAATCTGTAGAAAGCTTTACCTCGAGATTGATGGTCCAAAACGCTGGTGAGAAAGACGGGAATGGTACGCTATGCAAGTGGACATCGAACGACGTGTAAACATGTGTCTACTGACGCTCTTAATCTAGTCTCAAGTGGACGGGTGCGCGATTGAAAAATTCCTCCCTTCGAGCATTGCACTCCTATCGTCGATTCTCTGATTTTGAAGGAAAGACGCCTTTTGAGATGATAACAGTCTAAATACTAAGTATCAACTAAATTTAACTTTGCGTCCACAAAATAGTTTTTTCTTGCTCTTGTTATTCTTCTGCAGTCTTTTGACTTTTCTGGTTTTTTGGACTGTGGTTGACAAAATAGTTTTTTCTTGCTCTTGTTATTCTTCTGCAGTCTTCTGACTTTTCTGGTTTTTTGGACTGTGGTTGAAAACAATCTCTTTCAATATTCAACCCAACGTGCTTGGACTTTGCAATTTATATCACCCTCGATTTTCACATCAAGGAGAGAAGAAAGAGGCATATGCCCGGGATTCTCGAGCTTTTCGCGCCTTCACAATTTGCCGGCACGTCTCTAACTTGCGCCGAATTAGTACGTCATTAGGTGCCAGTTTACATGCTTTAATAAGGTCCTTCGTGCCAGCCTCATAGTCGTCACCTAGCTCTAATGCGGCGCTACCTCTCCTGTAATACGCTTTAGCATCGAAAGGCCGGTGTCGGATTGCCAGGGTACATAATTTTATGGCACGCTTGTATTCGTTTTGCTTTAAGACTGCCATCGCCAAGTTCAGCAAAGACGACACCAGCAAATCCATTAGCTCCTCCTTCACAGCTTGGGAGGAAATGGATGCAGCGTTCGCGTCACTCTTTCTTTCGACCGCTTCTACAGCGATGTTAGCTCCATCCTCCGTGAAATTTCCTGCCAAGATGGCATTTATTCTTTCTCGTTGTCGGGCGTGTGGCGGCAGTAGAGTTCCAAAAAAAACTACGGGCGCATCTTCATAGTCGTCGCCATTCCACAGTTTAAAATTTTCTTCACGTGTCATTCGGATGTGCGGTTCTAATTCAGCCGAAGAGAAAAGCCAATTCAAAATTTTACCATAGCTTGCCGCAGCTATGCGATATTCCATCTTCTTGAAAGACAGGTTCCCCTTCTCCTTCAAGGCCATCAACAGACCTTTCAATTCTTCAAGAGAAAGTTGTCGGTCCCACAAATCACTTGGGTAATCTGGCAGGCATTCATTGGGATTGATCAGAAACTTGCGGATGCGTCGCACGTGATGACAAAACCGATTAAAGTCATACACGACTCGCAACGGCTTGGGAGCGTCTATGGCTATGACTTTATTTAAGTTTTTTTCCAAAAGTTGCGCAAAATATTGATTTGGAGGCAGTTCTGTCCGATGCAGGTTTGACCGTGACCGGGGGCGTCTGCTGCCCCTTAAATTACGGTATTCCGGTGCAGTGCCGTCACTCCCTCTTCCCATTTCGCGTCGTTGTGCTTCATATGGCATTCTGTGAGTGTCCTGCCATCCATTATCACTGTCCTCTTCTACGAAGTCATCCCCGTTCGCACCCTCGGGCTGGCGATAGCGGCCGCCGACCGCCAACACTTTCACCGTGTCATCTATACCATAACACGCCAGCATAGGGAGAAAGGGGTGTGACACACATCCGTTCGCAACAGAAAGGTCGGTTCGTATGGCGTTCACCAGCATTCCCGTCCGCCTGTCCCACAAAAAGCTGTGGCCACTGTCATCCCCACAAGCGATGTACTCCTCCGCCGGCCCAAAGTATGTAACATTTTTTAGGAATGTCTGACAATTAACGTGTCCTCCCAACGACCACGCCTCCATCGAAGCACGATCTTCCTGTGCAATGCGTCTCTCTTCATAGCAAGCCGTGGCAAAGCCGTAGATCTGGTCCCCCTGGTAGGAGGCCAACACTTCTCCCCGCATTTTGGAGAACGCCAAACCGCTCAGACTCACATTCTCCTGGAAGTCCTCGTCGAGGTGCCGCGGTAGGCCTTGTGGACGGTAGATCTGAACAGGTTTTGATCCTGTGCGGGGCAAGCGACGAAGATCGTGCGCTTCCAGAGTGGCGCCGTGCCCTCCTAAGTACATCATGAAAGCCGACACGCCACTGGCAGTGTTATGAACAGGGGGCGTAACCACCGCCTTTACAGGGACTTGTCGTCTGTACATAGCCCGCCCAGCGCTACATTGCTCCCGCAAGTCGTACATCATGACTAGGCCATCGCCCTGGGCTGTCAGAATAATTTGTCCACGCCCTCCCCCTGAGTCGGATCCCCCCTCCCAGAAGGAGAAGCCATGCATCACGTGCGGCGCGCATGACGTCCCAACTACATGACCTGCAATTACAGGATGATTGCAATCTATCTGATGTCTCCGTAGAGTACCATCCGCGGCGCAAGTCACGAGCTCATCAGGTCGGTTTGGAGGCACTTGGACTCCAAATATATTCGCAGAGTGGCCGCTCGCTACGACTCCCTGGGCACTAAAGTCATAGGTGGCAAGCCATATTTTTATATCCCTGTCGTCGCCTGCTGTAAAGAGTATTCGTCCGTCCTCACTCCAGCACGCCGTGTTCACGCACCCGTCATGTTTCAGCACACTGTTCAGCCAACTTCGTTTGTGAGATGCCCGACCGACGAATCCGAGGCGTCGCACATCGAAAGGGGTAAAAGCTGGAGAGTAGGCTGCTGAATCAGTCGCATCCCGACGTCGCAATTGGCCATATATTTCACGTTTTCTAAGGATACTGGCACTTCGGTTTTGCGGTGAAAAGAGGGTTGAGGGACAGTCCGCGAATGCTTCCCACGTGGGTTTGATACTCATGGGAAAGTTTTAAACGGACGTCTTCTTATCTACATTATTTGGTAGAAAAAATGTACATGGCATTGTAAAAAAGAAGAAGAAATTTCTGTGAAAAACGTTGTAGAGACGAAGCATTCCTCGCTCCTGCATCAAGAAAAGCGGATCGATCCTCGATCACTACTATCCCCCCTACCAACGTCACTCTTTCACCACCCTGTGCCACAAACAGGTCGTCAGTCCTCACATGACAAGGCGGCGCTTTTCCGTCAACAAATCTTCCATCACCTATTTCACGTGGTGCTTCCTCTTCCTTTCCAATTCATTGGCACGTGCCGTTCTCTGTGGCATGCTTCAATCCCCAACTACAGCTTTCTTCTTCCCTCTCCGACCTGCGGTGTTGCGCGGCCGGACCGTTGTCGTCAGCTCCCTCACTCGACACCAACGTTTGCATAGCTTTGCCACCATGAATTGTGGTACAGTAGGAGAGAATCTAGCGAGGGTTCGACACCGTGTCAAGGAGGTGGCCAAGGGCCTAGAACCTCCCCCTCGTTTGGTGGCAGTTAGCAAGACCAAGCCTGTTGCTGCTTTGAAAGAAGCTTACGATGCTGGACAGCGACATTTTGGAGAAAATTATTCCCATGAGGTATTAGAGAAGGCGCCTGAGCTCCCAGATGACGTGAAGTGGCACTTCATCGGGCATTTGCAATCCAATAAGGCCAAGGCGTTGGTGGAGCAGGTTCCAAACCTGTGGATGGTGGAGGCAGTCGACTCGATCAAGCTTGCTGACCGCCTTCAAGCCGCAACAGCTGGTGTACTTGAAACAAGACGCAAGGGAGAGCGTCTTAAGATCCTGGTGCAAATTGACACGAGTGGGGAAGCTACCAAGTCGGGAAAGAGGACAGAGGACGCCGCAGTTATAGCCCAGCATGTGACGGCGCAATGCCCCGCCCTCCAGTTTGCGGGTGTCATGACTATCGGCGCTTCCGGTGACATGACTTGTTTCGATAAGCTGGTCGATGCACGAGAAGCGATTGCGCGTGCCACAGGACTTGACGCCGCGTCCCTCGAGCTGAGTATGGGCATGTCTAATGACTTCGAAGAGGCCATCGCGCGCGGAAGCACCAATATTCGTGTGGGCAGTACAATATTTGGAGCAAGGCAGTATAGGTCGAAGGAAGAACCGCCTGTTGCAGAATATAATGAAGGAGAGTCAAAATCGAAATGATTGTGTGCAACAGAATACTTGAAAGAATAAAGAATCAGAGCTAATGGTGCAGGAAAACTCCGTGCTGCCAGAGGTGTAGCGTTTAAGATTGTGTGCTGACTTAGAGTTCACATCGTGCTTGTTTTACCAACAAGGGCACTTCACGGTCTTTTGGGATCTTCAGCTATTCTTCCGTCCCCGCACGAAGGTGCTACATGTGACCTTAACTCCCATCATAGTTCAATAATATCCGTGCCTTATCTTTGCCACATCATCGTAAGAAAAAAGTCACCAACTCTTGCTGTCATAGGTCCCTTTAGTTTTGTGTGGTTGAAGACGCCCCGCGGTAGAAAAAGGCGTAGCTTTTCGCACAGCCTTACGCATTAAGATGTTAGTTTCGGATGGGGACCGGAAGTGCTGTAGGGGAATCGCTGAGTCAACGATCTTCAGTGACCATGAATATCGCGCATTTATTATTACGGCGACATATCTCAGAAGTAAAATAGGTGGTGACGACTTCTTCGCCTTGACAGGATAAATTGTGTCCAAATTGTCACCGTTGTCATGGCAATGCACGAAACTCACGCATTCCAATTTCATCATATGCACAACATTGTGCTTTACTTGTGAAAATGACTTCAGGACACCTTTTGTTCTTAAACGCTACACAACGGGAAACCTCTTCGCAAACTGCGCTTTAGACCTCGTCGCTTAGGATCATGTTTACACTCTAAGGAATGCTGCATCTGTTGTTGCATTAACACCATGAGAATGCCTGAAACCACAGTCCGAAATCCCTTACTCAAGTTGAAATGAGCGTAGGAGATTTTGATTTGACGCGCATGTAGCCAAAGGAAACGTGGAGTAGCTTCCCTTACGGCGTAGGAGCATTATAAAGAGTTATCAAGACAGATACATCAAAAGTAGCATATGTCACAAGAAGTCGCGGCAGAACGACGTTGTCATCAGATTCACTGTGCTTGCTCATGATATAAAGTAAAGCAAAAGGAATACATTTACGCTTTTAAAACGTATATTTGGCAATCATCTTTACACCATATCGCTGTAACGTTCAAGGTCAATTTTATGCAAGTAGAATGATTATGTATTATGTATCTCGCAGAGATGTTTTAAGAAAGCCCACTCAGTTGATTTCAGAATGTTCTCTCTCGTTGCGTGATGGGCCAGTGAAAGGGGGACCGTTTAATCTTTTTCAAAATTTCAAACCACATTGACATTCCGGACTACGTACGCGGCTCGTCGTTAGGCTGCATACCAAGTCCCTGCGAACACATCCTCACGATTCGTATTATTTTTGTTATTTATCTTTTGTGCGATGCTTTAATCTTTCTTTGCTTTCTTTCTTCCTTCCAAATTATGACATGGCTCGCAATGGTTCATATAATACTCTTCGTCTTTCGAAGCCAGAAGGTCTTCGTCGCATCCCCCTGGCCCTCCACTTTCTTTGAAGGGAACTCAGCAAACTGTCATTCGTACGAATTAATGTGGCAGTGTTCAGTCCGTGATTAAAGTAATTATGAAACCTCACCATAAATAGATGGCAGGCCTTGAACTCAAGACTGCGGTAAATGTCACTGGACCTCAACTGTCAATGGACAAGGACTCGTCGCTGCCTTTGGCAAAGACCAAAAGCCATGGTGACAGGAAATATTCCATCGACATGGGGGTGCACCATTCTCTCGAGTGGAACGTGACCAGCTATGAAGTTGGCAGTGGCAAAGGAAAGAAAAGCATTCTCAACCTTATTGGTAAGTGTGTTTTGAGTTTCCAGCCATTCTTTGCTCTAGTTCCCCCGATGGAAACTCCTTTCTATGACAAGTGTCCATCTATTCTTATCCTGTAAATAATAAGCATCCTTTTTGACAACCCGTCTTCCATTTAATCGACCAATTTCTGTCGACTTCCTAAAGCCGGAAAGACTCGCAGTGGCGAGCTGACGGCAATTATGGGGCCCTCCGGTGCAGGAAAGACCACACTTCTGGAATGTATTTCGCTTCGAAATCGAAAATTTGAAGGCGCCGTGCACTACGACAATCGAGGGCCAACAGGCGAGTTTTTCACCTGCTCCGTTCTTGTCCACCAGAAAGAGCTCCTGTTCGGGTTCATGACCCCGAGAGAGCATCTTCTCTTTCATGCTATTGCACGAATGAGTAAGAACCATACGATCGAGCAGATCAATGCCCGTGTGGAGGAAGTCTTACAGGAAGTTAAACTCGAGAAATGCGCTGACACCATCGTGGGCGGCACGGACCCCATCTACATGCGCAAGGGACTCTCAGGAGGGGAACGAAAGCGACTCTCCATCGCCGCCGAGTTGCTGCTTGCCCCGCAACTAATTTTTTTGGATGAGCCCTCTTCTGGCCTTGACTCTGTCATGTCTGAATCGGTATGTACAAGGCAGACCTCGAGGATGGCAATTGTTCGCGAAAGTATAACTCTATGCTAAAAATGCAATTCCTATCACCAATATTATAGATATTCGGCACGTTAAAGGACCTCACTCAATCAGGCCGCATTGTCGTTGCCTCCGTCCATTGTCCTTCTTCAGAGATGTGCCAGCAATTCACACACGTACTTCTGCTAACATTCGACGGTCGCCTTGCTTACCATGGGCGTCAAGATGCTGCCATTCGCTATTTCTCCTCCTTGAGCTACCAATGTCCCGAGAACTATAACCCCTCCGATTTCTACCTTAAGCTCATTTCTGCGACACCTGGTGCAGATCCTGCGCAGGAAAAAGCGCGCATGAACCAACTTGTAGCCGCGTACAACGCATCAGATATGGTTCGGAAGACGCCGCTGGCCCCGGACGAGACTCACAAACAATTTCAGATGGTGTTCGGCCATGCTAGTAGCTGGACACTTTTCAAGATAAACCTTTGGCGGGCCTTTATCCAGCTGCAGCGGGATTGGGTCACATTTGTGCTCTGGGGTTTGGTCTCTGCCCTTGTCGGTGGGCTTTTCGGCATCCTGTATTGGCAGCAGGCCCGCAGCAATTGGCGAAATCTTTTAGGGCTCCTCTTTTCTGTCGTTGTGGCGAACCTCTTTACTTCCTCTTTGGCAGTTATGATGCGTTTTCCGCTCGACTGGGCGATTGTTGTCCGAGAATATTTTTCAGGCTCAAACGCGATTGGTCCTTACCTGGTGGCGCGCTTCATCGTGGATGCACCAATGGGATACGGGCCGTTCCTGCTTATCACACTTCTCTACTGGATGACAGGTATGGACTCGGACATCGGCAAGTTTGTGATTTTCGCTTTGACATTTATTTCCGGTAACTGGGCGTCCACCTCCATGGGTCAATACGTCTCGTCCTTTTCGGCCAATCCATTCATTGGTCTTACCATCCTTCCCGCCTTTGTCGCGCCAATGATCATGTTCTCTGGTATCCTTTATGAGCGCTCTTCTGTTCCTGCTTGGTTGAGCTGGCTACAGACACTGTCAATTGTAAATTATTCTTTCTCAGCGCTAATGATCCAGCAGATCCACATCCTCCCCAAGCCTCTGGCTCTTCTTGTGATGCAATTTGTGGAGCTGAATCCCGATACCATGGGCTGGGACATTGGTATGCTTTGGATAATGAACTTCGGTTTTCAGATCCTTACATACATAAATCTCTCTCTTCGTCTTCGTTTTGCAACTGGATAAGACAAGATGTATTATCTTCAAGCAGATCGAAAAAGATAAATGGGTGCGAAACATGTGAAAGGAACCATCAAGGGTATGCACCACCAAAAAAAAGGAAGTTCTTTTTATCGACTTGCGCGTATGATAAAATGACCTGCGGCTCGAAATGTACTGATAGACAGGTGTAAGACAGGAGACAAATGGGAAAAGGTGTACTAAAAGGCATGTGATATCCATTTCACAAATGAGCTAATACAACATTCAGTACAAGAAGAACCTTGGCTTGAAACAGTGTAGGAGAAGATGTGGGACCAAATTGCAAGTAGCGCGGTAAGATCAACAAGTGAACAATGTTTACATGATGGTCACTGATTAAGGGCCCAACAGCCGTGAGAAAGATGGAACGAAGTGTCTGGCGTCGAACGTTAGTTCTGCCTTCGACTTAGATAAAATTTTGGTTCGTCAGCGCAGACCATGCTCTCAGAAGAGAAGTAGTGAGAAGGCGGATTTGAGCACATACTTTGGCGTCGACAATACAATGTGCTGAAAATTCGCAAAGAAAATGTCGACAAGTTGTCAAACAAAGTAGAAGCGCACCGAGTTTGCCGGTTTTGGTGAAAAACCGTTACTAGCAGCAACTGGAACATGGCGATATTTTAATCATTTTTTCATTGTAAAAATCCAGATTACATATCAGGCACCCGACCATGCGAGTCTTAGGTAGTGCTGTTCAATAAGGTCTGCATTGTGTGACAAGGCATAAAATTTTGACTTTCTCGACCGCACATCATGTGCACGTCGCCCCCACGGGGATCTCCCAATCCAACTATTTTTTCCTTCTCAAACGACAGAATTTTTGAGAGCCTTTCGGTAACTTGTGGAGATATTTTTGACACAGGATGGGAAATAAACCAAGCAATTTGATAGCCACAGGGAACAGTCTTCCATCAATAGCTGGTTGCTTGGGAGGGGAAAATTTTCAAGCCAAAATTGACATGCTGAAAGAGACACCTTTGGGCAAGGTTCTATCGCTGACAGAATTGTCGTATTTTTCTACATTTTTCAGCATCGAAACGCTCTCTTCACATTGTCGTACCCCCATGGTTGCAGGCGAATTGCTCGTCGTCGGAGAAGGGGAAGTCCAAGTGTACGTTATTCAGTCTGGCATTGACATACGAACACGGGAGCAGCGATTTGTTCTGTGCACGAAGCGTAAAGGTGACCTAATATGGGTTCCTACTGTCACAAGGCTCGCCAAACAAAAATCAAACATGGAGGAAAGCAGCTCCACTTCTCAAAATACAGTTGTAGCCGCAGGCGAAACACCAATAGATGAAGACGTGGGAAGATTTAATACGACGGACGCCACCATGGAAACGACGACGGCACTACGCACAGGCAAGCACAAAGATTTGTACACAATCGTGGATACAACGTACATTGATTCACTTTATGGTGCTGTCTTGCTCAAGGTAAGACACCTCAACCTATTTCATTGATTTATTTTTACTTTCGGAATCCTTTTCGAATCCCCCTTAAGCATTCGGATGAATTGCTGAATGTGTCAATATCTACATTGCCTCACGTTACTAATGTCAAACACTGTTTGGATCTTCCTTATCATCATGATTCACATCTTCTTTTGCTCGCAGCTTGATCGTAGGAAATACGGGGACCTTACAGCAGGCAACATGGACCTAGGGAGCGGAGAAACCCACACAAGCCTAGATCTTTCCGCACTTCGCCGCGTCCTTGAATGTAACATGGAGGATTATCTACGAAAAGTATCCTTATTTCAACATATTCCGCCAGCAAAACTTGCCGTGCTCGGAGAAATGTGTAACTATGAATTTATCAACGCCGGTAGCCGCGTGTGTGCTGAGGGAGAGGCTGGAAACGAAATTTTTATTGTTTTGGACGGGCGACTCGACGTCTACACCGGTAGCACTGGTAGTGATCTACCTTTAGCCTCGCTCGGATCTGGAGATTATTTTGGCGAGCTGGCAGCCCTTATCCGTATGAAGCGAATCGCTACCGTCATTTCAACGGAGGATACTCTCCTAGCATGTATAAAACGCCACGACTTCCGCTCCTTCTTGACCATCATGCCTGATGTGCGGACCGCCATGGATAAAGTGGTCAAAGAGCACCTCATATACAAGTTTACCAAAATTGGTCACCCCTTTTTCCCCTGGCCTCGGTCTCCATCGTCTGGCTTTCCACTCCTCAATACGTTATCCATTTTATCTGCATCCTCCCTATCCCCGGCCGAGCTAAAGGAGCGTCGAGCGGCTTTCTATGATCTATGCGAGGTTGAAGACGTGGATGCAGACCGCATTCTTCTGTACGAGCATGACAATCCAGGGGTTATATATTTTGTAAGCGAAGGGCAGGTCCGGCTCGTGCGCCAGGAGGATGACGGCACAAGCACAGATGTAGTGCTTGGTGCAGGGTCCATTTTAGGAGCTCGAGCTGCCGTTCTTCACGTCCCACAGCTTTACACTATTGTGACAGATCAAGTGTGCATAATGCTAAAGCTCAGTCCTACCGCCATCTTACAACATTTCGCTGACCATCCCGAAATCAAAGCTGGTCTTGAAGTCCTTTTCAAACGTCGCGGGACACCTCTGGCCACATTGCTCCAAAATCCTGAGGCGTACGATGCATTCGCAATGCACTTAAGGGAAGAATTTACAGCAGAGCATCTTGCCTTCTACGACGATGCCCTTGCTTTTCAAACACTCATGAAGGCTTGTCCAAAGGCGGAGCTCGGAGTGAATAGCGACGATAATTGCGGCAAAACTGTATCTGTAGCGTCAGCCAAGCTCGACCACATTCAGAAGACATATTTTGCTCTGGATGCCCCTTTTCAGCTTAACATTCCTGATTTACAGCGTCAGCGATTCCTGAGGGCCTTCGAGGATAAGAGCATCGACGCGAACAGCGGATTAGAGCTTGAGCGTTTAGCACGCCTTGCTACACTCCTTGAGGAGATCAAATGCGAGGTCCTGGCTTTACTAGAACGGGACAATTATTCCCGCTTCAAGGTAAATATATAGTCTTTAACAATGCTAAATTTATCTTGATATTTAGGTAGCATGGCCGAAAAACTTATTTTTGCATGTACACTTTTTCACATGACGACACATAGAATACGAAGGCTTTCGCAGAACTTCTTGGAAAACTTGCATCACAACTACGCACGGAGCCCGCTCTTTCCAGCCAGTCGGAAAAGGACAACATTTTTTGAGAGCTGGGCGCCAGCAGCAAGAAGGCTTTATAAGGAGTCACATGTTATGATTTGGAAAAACCATGTTTTAATGGCGATCAACTAAGATTTACAAAAATCAATTACTAGAATGCTCAACTTAAAAGCCCAATGCATATATTGTGATCCTGTTTTAATTACTCTCTCGTCATTAGAGTAGCGAATTGATGTACGTTTCCTACAGTTGGTGTCCTGCGGAGGAGTGTGCACGGTGGCAATCAAGAGGCACGAAGACTTGCAAACGAGAAAGTCGCCCATCCGGGAGGCTGCGGGTAGGGTTTTACTTCAGAACAAATGCCAGAAAATTGATAGAAAGGTGTCTCCCAAAATTACAGGACATATGACGGAATCCAAGCGCAATGCTGGCTCCGGAGGAGGGGGCATTCGCATGCTTAACATTCTGGACCGCCCACTTGCCACGAAGGGCCGCGGAGTAGGAGGCTCCGAAGTAAGCCTAAGCGCATTCAGCTTCCTATTTTCAGAGATGGTTCAATACTACCAAAATCGTGTCTTGAGCATTGCGGACTTGGAGCGCAAGTACGTGGGGCTAGATGTTCTTCCTATGTTTTCTTGAGAGGTTTCAGTGTTTCAGAGGTGAAGTAAAACCATCTTTTCTCACAAGCTTTGTGCCAAATCGCATGCAGACTGGAGGAAGCTGGCTATGGTGTAGGCCATCGAGTGCTCGAGCTCTTAGCTTTCCGTGAGAAGCAATACCGACGCGAGATAAAGCTGATCGGAGTATTACAGTTTGTATCGTCAACGGTGTGGAAAGCTCTTTTCAATAAGGTGGCCGACTCCCTCGAGCGCTCGACTGAAAATGAGGATGAATACATGATACACGAACGAGAGCCCATAACTAATGTGTTCGTATCGGCTCCTGCGGATATCAGTCAGCTGAATTGCGCTGCCTACATCGCGGGCATAATATCGGGTGTTCTGAATGGCGCTTCATATGTAAGTATGCAGATCATATGGTCTTCCAAATGTGTGCTAGCATGAGGCTTGTGACTGATTTGTTTGTTAATCGTCGGGGTGTGTGAGTGTGCGACTGTTCAAGCACGAGCCACGTCATATTCTGAGATAGCTATTTGCATGTGAATGTTGGCCTATGATTCAGTTGCTTGTATAGATAGTGTTTGACAACTTGTACTTAAATTAACTTCAGAGGAGGTTTTTCTGCATGGTCATAGTTGAGTCATAACCCAATAAATGAGACGATTCAATTTTATAAAGATAACTGCTGATTTCTCGTCAATCACGTCTACTTCGAACATGTCAATTAGCCCGCCGGTGTAACAGCACATCATGTAGCTATTGGTGATGGGCAGCGGGAGAAGACTGTGTTCCTCATCAAGTTTCGACAAGACGTCTTGCGCAGGGAGGCTGCCTTGTCCGGGTAACGTATTGTCGCCCGATTGATAGTTTTAAAAAAGAATGACAACGAGCTTTTGCACGATAGCTACGCATCAAGTAGGACCCTCGTCTGTATAATTATTATATGTGCGCTTTCTATTTCATCTTCTGTGCAAATTATGTTTTTCCCTTCCTCCAGCAAGGACCATTTGGCGTTCGAGCATTGAGATATGAGATATCTAAACATTGATTCTTTTTTGAAATCCGTTCCACCCCGACGAATAAATTCCTAGAGTTTCTCATCGGCTCCTTTTCACATTGACCAAAATAACTCGCCCGAGTCATATTTTCTGAAGTATTACACTGCATGGTGGTGATTCTTATCATGAGAATGAGCGTAGTCTTTTTGCGCATCTGCCTCCTCTGCATCCCAGGCGTTGTAATATCCATTCCAACGGTCAAACGCTGTGGACTCCCCTTTTCGGTAGTAATCGTACACATACCCACTTTGTTTCCCCGCATTGTGTTTATTGAACATACCACCAAAAAGGCCACTCTCATCCTCATAGTACTTTTCTGATTTCTCGTCTGTGCCTTTTTTGACACGGCGTTTAGGAGTTACTTTTACGTTCGGAGCTGCCGTTGCAGGCTGCACACAAGCGTGGCAGTAACCCTCCCCATTACCATCAATTTTTACGAAGTCTGTGGAAGCCGTACATTTGAGGTGACCGTTGTTGAAGATGTCATAGCCCAGTGGTGCCTGATTGTCCTGAAATCGAGAACAAAGAATCCACATGGCCCCTGAGTTAAAAATGGCACCCCCCTTGGCCGATGCCTCATTAGCATAGAAAGTGGAGTCGCGCACCAAGAAACGGCCTCGATGATTGTTGTAAATTGCGCCACCCAAACGTGCATGATTCCGAGAAAAGTGGCTATCATCCACGTCCGTTCGCGAGCCGGCATTGAAGATAGCACCTCCCGAATCGGCTTGGTTGCGGGTGAACAAAACCTGATTGAAGTGGACTCGTGAGATACGACGTCCGCCCTTCTTGTGCTTCTTATCCTCATTTTTTCCATGCATATTTTCCTCATTAAAGGTGTCCAGATCATCAACACCAGAGGCCGAAGCGCTGATATCCTTCCCATGCTCGTGATGAATTTTCTTCTTATTTCCCTCCCAACGATCCTCCTCGATCGCAACGGCCCCACCCTTGCGGTCGGCTGTATTGTGGTCAAAACTTACGTAATTAAACTCTAGCCATCGGGCATTCTCGGCATAAAGCGCTCCACCGACCCAAGCGATATTGTTTTTGAAATGTACGTCATCAAATTTGCCCGTGGCACGATTCACGAAGAGCATAGAACCACCGTAAAATCCCTCAACTTCACAGCCACCGTCGACGAAGGTCAGGTCACAGGCTTTGAGAATGGCGTAGTCATCAAAGATAAAGTGGCGTCTTTTAGGGGCAGCGTGGATAACGACTTTTTGGTTATTAGGAATACCATTGTTACCATTTTGGTGCTCAAGATTACTGTAGTCTGTTTTATGATGCTTGTCATTATTGGGCACGCCACTTATCTCCAATTTAAAGCCGTCCGAGAAAATGAAGTCGCGATCAAGGTGGTAGTCTCCAGGTTGTACGATATATATACGACCGAAGAAGGTTTCGCGCTCCTTGTCCTTGTTGTGCCTATTTTTCTTGTTCCGTCTGCTTGCAGTAGCCTCAACCTTGGTGTGCTTGCTCTCTTGTCCCTCGTCAACCCACCACCGATTCTCTTCGCTGCGATACCAGGTTTGGCTCTCGTGCTCTAAAATAGCAAGAGCTCGATTGAGTTCTTTGGAATCTCGCACGTAAAAAGGACTGTGGCGGGTCTCAATGAAGGATCTCGTTTCATTTTCCAGCATTTTTTCGTGGGATCCCTCATTTTCCTTGTTATGCTTTGTTGCGTAAGTCGCACTTGTCTGCAGGAGTAGCGGCAAAGCGAAGAGCCACCATGTTGACAAAAGTTTCATACTAGTACGCATTCAACTTAAATGTATATCCGCCGTTAAAAGGCGCGGGTTGCAATAGGGGGTGTCCTGCGGGAGAAAACCGAGTCGTGCCCAAAAAACCAATTATGAGAGGCTGCGCAATATTTGAGAATACCTTAACTATGGAAAAGATATTTGATAACAATTAAAAATTGATCGGAGCAGAAGGCGAGTGGATCGATAGGAAATATGCGGTGAGATAGCTCGATCAAGGCCTCAGAAAAAGATTTGAGAGGCAAACTTACAAATCGGAGGTAAAAAAGCGACCATTGCCTCGTAAATATAACGTAACGGTGCGGTGTTTAGGCTGAGGACAAATGTGAAGAGTAAGAAGGCACAAATTTTGGTAATGGGGAACACGAAGCATCGCCCTGACCGGCTCGAAAACCGATTGGACGGCTCGATTTGCATGTTGTATGTAGCTCGAAAGTGGACCTCCGAGCGTTACTCGTGTCATCGTTGATTTTACTTCTTTTGAAATTCAAGTGAACAAGCAGTTTGTCAGGCAAGTGATTTATCAAAGATGCGCTATCGCATTAACATTATCTCAGTAAGCAGACTCCAACAACTGCAAGTAATAATCTGTTGCGGGATCACGGTGCCAATTCCATATTTATGTCTTATATTCCATACATATGTCTTACCTGCTTTACCTACCAAGCTGATTCTATTATCTCACTCCGACCACTGGTACTAAGTATCATGAGCCTGAATGGTGAAAAATGTCTAGCGTGATAAGGTATACTTTCTCAGCATGTCGTCTGGGATTCAGTGTCAGCGCGTCAACTTCTCTTTCCTAATTTCAACGCAGAACATGGCGAGCAGTCGCTATATGAATGTGAGAATTCTAGAAATAAAAGAGGGATTCGAAGCTCATTCGATCAGGTCCAACGGCTTGCACGATAGTCACAGCAAGGAAATAAAATACGAAAGTGTTTTCCGGTGACAAATTACTTGTGAGAATCTGACTGACTGGCCTGTGAGTTCTACTTCCCAGGTTGCAATGTGAATGTCTTTTTCTGCCTGAAAAGGGACATTTTACTTGGTACTTGGTTAAATTACTTTATGATGTAGAATGTTAGATGTGCACAGCCTGGATTGTGATGAGTCGTGCGCGATCACTAGTCGTGCTGAATTAACGAGCTCCTTCTCTCAAACAATCGTTTAAGAGCTATGTCTCTATTTACTAATTGTGTGCCAGATCTCTGTTATGCTAGGTCCTTCCCACTTGTAAAGTACCAGTGACAACAACCATGACTACACTATAATCCCCTGTCGTGGCTTGTATATCCTCACTTCACTAAGAAGGTACATTTTCTTGGCAACTAACCACTGGAATGGGATCGTGACGACATGATGCACATGCTAACAAAGAGCGAAGATAAAACACGCATTTCCATTGTCGAGAAGTATCAGCTCCAGGGTTGCCACGACATTGACATTCTGATGTCGACCTGTCATTGTCGCCCCTTTTTCAAAGTCGACATTTGTCGCGACTTTTCGAGCATTCGACATTGGGGATGTACGGTGGTTCTTGCGTTGAAGTATGCGCATACACACATAGACAAGGCAGGAAGGAAAGTAGAGGAGATGAAGCCGAGCAAAAATGGCCCGGGAGGGAGCTCGAAAACGTCGCGAGAGATGAGCCGTATGGGACATACCCTGAGCGCCTCCCTTTATACTTTCTCGACTTCATGATTACTTTTTCATTCCCAAAAACGACTCGATCAAATATAGCACCCACATTTTACGTTTTGAAAGCTTATTCCCCTTTTAATAAACTTTTAAATCTGGTCAGGTGTCCTCCATCTCGCCACTCACGGTCTCAGCCGTCGCCTGGCCCGCTGCCACTGAAGAGAGGAGACCCAGCGCAAAAAGGGTGTCGTCACTCTCATATACGTTTTCCAGAGATTGACCATATTTTGGTTTTCCTGTGCATTGATATTGACTTTATTTCAATAAACAACAAGAATGCGAAAAGAACAAAGAAGATCTCGCGCGAAGAAGCCAAGAAGCGCTCTTACTCTTTCGATCGAGTTTTGGGCGAAAAAGGGACCAGGGCCAACAAATAGACATTGTTGTGACCACTAGTTCTCCTTCCCTGACCTCAGATCGTGCTACTTATCGTAGTGAATGGATATGTCGGTGAATGTGGACACGACAGACTCGGTGTCGACTCGACATGTCGAGTGTTAACCCTGATCAGCTCAAGGTTGATAAAGCGCAAGGCTACCCGGATCCATTTCCGGCAACAAAAACCGGCTCAACTCGTTGCGCTTACTCAGATGTTCCACTCAATCTCACAGACCCATCATAACCGTGTATAAAGATAGGTGATTACACCCGTGTCACTTAACCAACAGTCGCCCGCTGGGTAGCTTCAACTATTCGCGTGGGGAACGTAATATGGAAGCTAGATGTTTCGGGCTTTGGCTTCTCGTTGCCTGCTGCTTTATACCTGTCCAAAGTTTCATGCCACGGCCTAGCAAGCAAGTCAACTGCTGCCCTCATACAGCTCAAAATATGAAGGATGTTGGCTGTAGCAGCTGGGTGGACAGTCGAGTTGGAACGTCGTCGTCCAACGGTCGCTGCAGCCGCGGCTCCACCTCCCTGTCCTCCACAATATCCACGGCCGACGGGACGTCGGACGTTGAGTCGACCGCGGTAAGCAAGAGGACTGGCATCAAGGAATCTGATATGATAGGAAATGGTGTAAATGTCGGTGCTGCTGCCATGGAAGACGTCGGTCGTGGCGCCAAAGATGAGCTGATAAGCCTTGTTTCGGAAGGCATGCTGGATTTTTCCTCTCCCATGAAACGAGCATCTGTCAACGAGCTTTTGTTGCGACTCGAGGCTTTAAATCCTACACCCATGCCTGCTTATTCATCCCTTTTGAATGGGGCTTGGGAATTTCTGTGGACTGGTGGAATCTCTCCCGGCATCCTGGGATTGCAATTGGCGTCGCGACTCTCAACCTACGCCAGCGGAGCAGTGGAGGTTGGAGAGACAGTCCTCACAATAAGCCGTGCTCAACCTCGTGTCGAGGTCCAGACCTCCCTCAAAGTTTTTGGAAGGGAAAATCGAATAAATATCCGCACTCGACTAGAGCCGGCCTCGGGATTGCGATTGGAGGAGACCTACACGGAGGCAAGCATGGGCAATCTTCGCGTCCCATTTCCTGATCAAGAACAGATCTTCAAGCGGCCACTGTTTGTTTCCTACCTTGATGACGATTTGCTCGTCGTTCGGGACAGTTTCGGAGCCCCCGATATTCTAATTCGCAAAGACAAAGCATTTCTGAGCAATACCGGAGTTCCTTCCGCAACGGACGATGACACAAGTCCTGGCGCTGGCTAATTTAAAAGCAATGAAATGTGAATAGGAACTATGGAAATTCAAAAAGTCAGAGGGAAGAAGAAGAGTCCTCCTGAGAAATTCTGATGAGGGGGTAAGGATGGAAGAGGATCAGATCGGTATTTTTTTAAAGGGGATTGGAAAAGTTCTGGAAGAAATGCACAGTACGAAGTATTATTTGACACTTGTATCAAAGAAAGGATGACAACGCACTTCTTACTTTTATTGGACCGCCATTATGCTGGCGCCTGCTGGACGGGGCCTAGGCCGCGCTTCCGTTCCGATCCGCCCCCCGGAAAGGGGAAAGCTCACGGCAACACGCACATCAGTTGACGAACGCCCTACAAACCAGACAAATCGAGCGCCTGGTCTACGCAGGCGTGCATGCATTTTCTGTAACGCGTATACGTGGGGCATTTGGTCTAGCTACCTTATTGCAAGTGAGCGCGAAGCCGCGATGCATAAACTCGAGTCCATTCGAGGTCCGTGTCAAGAAAGGGTTGAGCAGGCAGAGAACACTCCATGACAGTGCTGTTTGTGGTGTCGCATACAAGGGAACTAGAGGCACTTGATGGTCCCAATTTTCAGCCAATACTCGCAGCTATGTTAAAAGTGGCGTGATTGTCTCGTTCGCTGCATGCGGCGTCGAAATTTTTTGCCACTTGTGGTCTCCATCCTGCAAGCCGATCGAGAAAAAGCAGAATCCTTTGCGCCTCACGACGCAGTCTTTCACGGGCATTACCGGCGACCCGAAAGTCGCAAGTCTCCGATGTGACGTAATTTTGACACTACTCTTAGGACGAGAATCCCAATAGAGCTGAGATGGTGACACAGTCGCTGACTAAACTTTCTGGCGTCCTCTTTGTCCTCCCACAGCAGGGACTCGTAGGCTTCTTGTTTTGGTCGAGATAGGACCCCCTTCAGTGCGACGGTTCTCCTCCACAACCCCTCATCACGGTTCATATAACTGTGGTTGGGCGTGAAGCTTGCCTGTCATATCTTACCCGGCTTGGGCTGGCACGCTGGGCTCGTGAGAAGGACAAGAAATCTGCTCGGACGAGGCAAGCCAGAGCTTGCCGTCCCGGGCACGCCGAGCTCCTGTCCCTAGAGTCCACCGAACAAGTCCGGTGCGTGACATTCGGTAGCTCTGCAGCATCACATAATGGACGATCGAAATTCCCACTTCGAGCGACCTCCGTCATTCGCAGAAGCGGGAGGGGAGCAGGCACGGCCGTCGAGATCTCTGCATGAGGAGCCCGATATGGAAATAGGGGAAATGTCTATAAATGACATGGCCGACATCGACCCCGCGGATTTCACGGGTGATGGAGAGGGTGATTTAGGTAACGCGGCCCCTGGCAGATGTGAGAAGGGCGTGTACGCCGGGGAAGGGAGAGAGGGCGGGCAGGCCGTGCTTCTCGACCTGCCGGTGGCGCCCTACAGCGCCCCCTCCTTGGAGCCACCGGGTGGGGTGCCAGTGGCCATATCTGGGAGTAGCGGCATAACCTTGGAAGCGCCAGTCGCGCGAAATGGCGCTGG
>Ga0209925_1000312_pt1 | contig 26261 bp, 27 predicted proteins | sample SalPonR2_A_D1_MG_FD_185702 | JGI IMG/M metagenome (GOLD analysis project Ga0209925, IMG submission 185702) | Salt pond soil microbial communities from South San Francisco under conditions of wetland restoration - Salt Pond MetaG R2_A_D1_MG... ... | reverse complement strand
GGGGGCCTTTGCCTCCAACCCCAAGCTGGCTCGGGACCGTATGGCGCGAAAACGGTACTTCGCCAACCCGGAGCACCTCGCTGCCTTTGAATTTCAGCCTGGCATGGTCTATGGTACGTTTTATTTTCTCCCTCGGACTTTTCTGGACCTCATATGGGCCCTGGCGCCTGTTACCGTCTGAATCGTGGCCTCAACGGACACGGCTGGAGGATCCCTGTGGAAGGAAATTGACTCGTGCATGTTTTTCTCTGCTTTCTCTTTCTGCAGGCTTTGGCTTCTTTGGAGCGACCCTCCAGATGAAGGAATGGAGGCTGGACATTGCGGGCGTGAAGTCCTTAGACCTGACGCACTTCGTGGACCCGGCCCAGCCTTTGCAAATCATGGCGATGAGGAGGGAGAAGCCACGGGAGGGAGAAAAGGAAAAATGCACATTCCTATGGGAGCTGGATGTGTATCATGCTCGGGCCCTGGGGTTATTGGGTGATGAATGGACGGGGCCCAACGGGGAGAAGCAGCAGGCCAAACGGGAGGAGGAAGAGCGTCAGGGAGGGAGGGGAAGAGGGGGGACCGGCGGAGAGAGAGCCCGCAATGGCTTCGCGTCGCTCTTTCGTCGGAGCAGGCCTGGGAAAATGGAGGGGGCGCCTGAGGAGGGCGAAAAAAGAGAAGCTTCCTCCACGGCGCCGGTGGGTTAATTTATGCAAGACAGTGGGGTTGAGAGGCAGTTAAAATAAACAAACTTCCGACTCAAACATTTACAAAACTGGCCTAAGCGCCTCACGGAAGATTTTTCCAAAAGCATGAATATTAAAACATCGAATTAAAAAAAGCTAAACAAGTGGACTCGCTGCCATGCGTTATTTTGCTGTTGGCAGCGCGTGGAAATTTTCAACGCGCTCTTGCTCATCTCACGCCCCTAATCCCCTCTTCTTGGCATTTCACGTGTGATTGGAAGTCAAAAGATGTACTTTACACCTCACATTTGGATCACTCATATTTTTAAACGTGCTTCATTGCATTGCTTTGGTCACATGACATTGAGAGGGTTGTCCCACATTAACCTCCCACCACCCTATCATTTTGATCGATCTCATCTCCTCCCTCAAATTCCGACCATAGACAGATGCCGCTCCCACCAACACTGGCGTCTCGATCGTCAGATATAACACCACTAGCTACCTCTGAGGATTCTCCCTGTTTTGGGGACATCTTTGATGCGGGTGCGCGAAAAAGTGACGTTACATTTTGCCTTACCATCTACTTCCTGTCTCTCCTCACTTCCTATTGTTCTGTCTTCGTCTTCTACAGGCTTGAAAGTTCTAAATGCCTCATGCCCATTTCAAAAGGCAAGTCTTACGCTTTCAGGCGTCGATGCCTATCTCGAAGGACGACTAGGATTGCCCTCCTCCCTTCCCCTGTCAAAGGAGGAAGTTTTGGCGCGAATACCTGTGAAACCCGGTGAGTCCCGTAAAAGGGGAAGAAGGAGGAAAATAGGCTAGAAAATGTTGATAATATTGTTTATATCCATTAAAGTGTGGTCTAGTACAGAAATGACTGGGGAGGATACGATGAAAGTAACGAAGACGGGTGATAAAAGAGAGACAGTAGAGTGAACCGATAAATTATCCACTGTCATGCAATGAGGCGAGCAACTTAGAAACCAACCGGGGATCGACGCACCTGCTAGGCCAACTTATCAACCCCTCTCACATCACTCTATACCTCGCAGCACGATCTACCCACCCCCGCGCTCCCTCTCTGCCCTCCTCGGTGCCTGCCGGCCCACCCATGTCGGGGAAAAAAAAAGGAATCGTCGCCTCCATTCACGGCATCGCTCACGCAGAGTCCTGGGCCATCGACCTGATGTGGGACCTTCTCCTTCGGTCTGCACACTCTGTCCCTCTTTCTCTTCCTTCCTACCCTGCTCCCTCATTAATTTCCTTGCACACATCATACTCCCCTTCTTTCTAACCCTCGCTTACCTTACTACCCATGATTTTCATTTTAATTTCGCCTCCCTTAGATTTGCGTACGACGTTCAAGCAGCAGAGCCATCATTTTGGGACGATTTTCTTCGAATAGTCCGTGAGGAAGCGGAGCATTTCCTGTCTTGGACGAGGCGACTGGAGGAAGGATACGGCATCCGGTATTTCTCGCCCTCCCTCATTCCCTCCCTCTCTCCCTCCCTTCTCCCTTCTCTCCTTCCTTTTTTCATTCTTTTCTCCATTGATCAACATGCGCAGTCCCCCCGATCCCTTCCTGTCCTCCCTCCGACACCCTCAGTGCCCCCTGAGAACGACGACACACACGACGTTGGCGACTGCTCTTTCATATAGCGCCTTCCCCCACCCTCCTCCCCTTCCCTCTTCCCAAGCTACGGCACCCTGCCCGTCCACGACGCCCTGTGGGAGTGCGCAGAGGCCTCGAAGGACGACGTGATGGCCCGGTTTTCCCTCATCAACCTCCTGCAGGAAGCACGCGGGTTGGACACTTCGGAGATCACCCTACAGGTAGCCCCGGCCTGTCTCGCCCCTGCTATAAGCGTCGTGCATTGGCTGGCTCGTCCTCTCAAGGGTTAGGGTCCTCTCGTGCGTGTCTTTGATTTTGGTGTTTCATTCTCTCTTTTCTCCTCCCTCTCTCCCTCTTTCCCTGTCTTTTTCCTTTCACTCCACGCCCGGGGCCTGTTCCAGCGTCTGCTTCGTGCAGGCGACTCAGTTAGCGCGGAAACTCTTCAGAAAAACGCGAAGGAGGAGGAAGGACACGTGGCTGCAGGGATCAAGTGGTTCTGCTATGTAAAGGTAGGGGGGAAGGGAAGATGGGAGGGAGGAGGGAAGGAGAGAGGGATTGACTGCAGTTGGCGATCTAGTGGCTTGGCACGCCCCAAAAAATGAAGGAATTTGAGCGAGGGAAGGGGAAGGATGATATTGCGACGCAAGAGCATGCGTCTGTGTGTACGGCTTTATATTTTGATCCGCCTTTTTTGATCCCTCTCCCTTCCTCCCTTCCTCCCTGCCTCCATTCCTCCCTTCCCCCCATTTTCCCTTTATATTTACCTCCGGTTCCGCTCTTTCACAGGACAAACGGCTACTGCAGGGGTCTTGTGAAAGCAATTTTCACCGCTACGTGAAGGAGAGATACCGCGGGCGTATCGCACCCCCTTTCAATGTAGAAGCTCGGAGACGGGCAGGTATGTGTGAAGCATGGTACTTTCCGTTGGTAACACTCAGCAAGGAGGGAGGAAAGGGAGGGGGGAATGAATCAAGGTAGTGAACACACGTAAATTTGCAAAGAATTTTACCTGCGGTCGACTTCCTTTCTCGTACGAAAAGAATATCGAGGATACTTTAAGCATGTGCTTCGATGGCAACAGCTAGCAAACAAAGTGTGATAACACCTCGTAATTTTCGAAACGAATAAGGACACGATTGAGATGATCGAGGCAATTATCATCGCTCGCGAAAACTGAAAACTGCAACTAAGCCCTTGAAGGTATTCACCACTGGGTATAATTCACTTTGCTTTCGTCTGAAATTGGAAGACAAAAGGAGATAGTCTAGGAAGATCTTTGAAAGATCCAAAGGACAACAAATACACGACACGAGGCATCTATGATGCATTGGATGGGAGGGATAAGCATAGCTGCTATGAGAACGATAGTACATATAGGGTTTGGCCACAGTGAGAGTATCTCTCTTCGCCACGACGTCTGACTTGCAGAAGACAGCTATGAAACACGACAGCACACAGATCTGAGCCTAAGTACTCGCAGCAGTGGGGGCAATGGTCGGCACCGGTGTTCCAGGTTTGCACTTGATCGTGGTCTTCGTATTCATCCGCCTCGACTTGATAGAGCAATCCGTATTCGTGTCTGAGAACATCAACTCCCCTGTCATGAGCTCGACGGTCAATGGTGACACCACGGTATCTTCCTGAAAATTCACGCGCCGAAAGTTTCCAGAGATCCTGTAGAATCCGTTGGCTCGGCCGTGGCTTGCGACGTGAAAGCTCTTGGGAGGCTTGCTTTGCCTCAACGTCAAACGGGACCCGAGGGTCTTACATACGACGCGTTTGCCACGAGCCAAGATTCTGCAGTCGTTCGGTGCAAACGCGGCCGTATCCAAGGTCTCATCTGCCTCATCTAGTAGCTCCGCCACGAGACCAGACTGGCCAATAGTTTGAGTAATATTTCCGGAGGGTTCATTCAGATAACCCTTGATGCGCCACTGATCTTTGTTGATCCTTGAGCTATCGACAGCATCGATTCGTTTGAGGGAGAGCTCGGCTTCCTGTGCGGCAGTCAAGGCGAGCAATGCACTCAGAGCGAAGAAAGAGAGGACACGACGCATTGTTTGAATTTTAGAATTGGCTGGTGGTTTGCTAAAAGCTGTAGAGGACATTTGAAACACATTGAAGTTACATAAGTTCCAGCGTTCTACTACATTTTCAAGCAAAGGAAGTTTTATTCAGAGCAGGAGACTTAAGAGTTATGAGTGGGTACTCATTGAAGAAGGAGTCTCATACGACTCAGAGAATAGTTCGTTTGTATGTCTAGATAGCTGCGTTATTTTCTAATGAACATCAATACAAGTGAAGGTGTAAGCCGAGCCTACGAGCAGAATGTGATCAGCCCCTAGATAGTGATTTATGGGGATTTCAATCACACACTATGGACAGATTTGTCTTGTGGGCACAAAGTTGCAAAGAAGTATTCAATGAAAGCGATCAGCCTTTGAGTTGGGGCTTTTGATAACGAACTATAGACACAATTGTGTGTATAACACAGAAGAGTTGCAAAAGAGAATTACAAACTTTTCAGAAAAAGACAAATCGCAGTGGAATGTTTTAAATACAAAATATGAGAAAAAAGTGGAAGAATTACGACACCCCTTCCGCAGAAATTCTTTTTTTCACGGGCGCTTTTTTAGCTTTTAGCCCTTTTTCGAATATATTCCCGAGTAAACAGTCGGATGTTTACCCCCCATCCCTGCCCCCTGGGAGCTAACTACCCCATACAAGCCAAATGCTCACATTAAATACTGCAGTATGTACGTTGAGACACATGAAAGAGCATATTTTGTCCCGTGATAGTCGAAGTGCGTCCTTTTCGGGCATGAACATTCACATTCTAGTAGCCTGGATGAAGAGCCAATGAAATAATTGTGGGAACGTACGTCGGTGGACTCAATGCTCCTAAATCACGGTCTTGATTTCTTCACACACGTACAGGACCGCAAATGTGTATATCATACTACTCTGTATAAGTAGGATAGCTTATATGATCTGAATACATGCATTGTTGTGTCAAAAAAACATCCTTTGCAGTGATCGACCAATCCAGAAATCCCACTTGTCTCTCCTTTAAACTTTCGTCTCATTGGACGACTTATACCTGCAAAAAACTCGGGTACCACGTGCTTCCATTCAATTGAAAGATCTTGAATATACAACTCAGCAAAATCATTGCTTTTCTCTCTGATTCGTCCTCCTCGCAAAAAAGTAATCGACAAGACCATAGGCCACGATTCAAATTTGGCTCTTCAGTCGTAAGTGGATGGGTTTGAGCACGAATTCCTGCATTCTTTATCGCTTTCCTATGTCTATGGTACTGCAAAAAAGGAATCTATAATTAGAATTGCAGGAGCTCTCTTGATTATCGGAATGGCGCGTGGGATAACTACTAAAGTTCGTGTCCACAAGTGTATTTTTGTGTATGTGTTCGGATTGTTTGATCTATAACGTTCATGAAGTTTCTGTGTGATTTGTGTGTCGGTACTAGGGTTTTCACGAGCCGATGAAGAAATGTGACACCGTACTACTTAATTGCCAAGAACCGAGTAGTCTTTTATGTAGCCTCCCTCAAGAGGGAGGGAAACAACAATTTTGAGGGCACGACTTGAACTCGAGTTATTATTGCACTGCTGTAAATTACATAATCAACTCTCTTTGAATTTACCACTAGTTTAAAAACTGATCCTTTAATTAATCGAATATATGTGAGCCGATAAATTTCGGTTTTAAAGGTAGAACAATGAATGACAGAAGAAATCAAACTAAGTCTTCAACGCGTTTCAACACTTACTAAGCGGAGAACAATAATAAATTAGCGAAGACATGCTATGTGGACAGTTTTCATGCATATTTTGTCAACTTTCTTATTTTTGATTTGGGAAAAATGCACCCTATTTTTTGTGGTCTCCGACTTCTAGGATGTTCGATTTGGGGGAGAGCTGGCTGCCATAGATAGCAAGACGTGAGCTACGATATCCACATCGCTCCGTCGACACGTTTCTTGGAGCTCCATTCTTTCTGTATTGCGATCTTCTAATTTTTCCATCCCAGGGGAATGACTGTCGCCCTGCATCTGTGTCTTGGAGGATGATTTTGCAGCACAATCATGGGAGTGTTCTGCGATATTCTGTTTCGAGGGAAGCGGAGAGGCAGTCGGCCGCTCGAGGAAAAGTGCTGAGCGGGTCGCCGTGGATCGAAGCACTGAGTCATTTCCTCTGGGGGGCAGGAGGATGGCCATAGCTCCAGGGTAATTAGGTGGAGGATAGCGATTTGGCGGGCTTCTGCATGGTTGGAAGCATCGCGGTGCTATGTCTTCACCCTGGGATGGCCGTGTCATGCGCCGTTTCAAGGTCTGCATTTCCATTCCCGTGTTTTCCCGAAAGCTGGTTTGCTTTTGAAAGGTTTTGTTCTTCAGTATTTCATTTGTAGAAATATCGTTGACCTGGCGCTTGATGCCGCAGAAGCCTCTCGACATTGTGGTAGCCTTTGTAGAAGAGGCCAGCATCTCGTCGGTAGCGTGTTCCATGGTTGAGGTTCGGAGTGGAAGGGGACCTTGAAGAATTCCGTCATCGCGATAATTTGGATGCAAATAAGCTCTTCTGTAATCTTGAAGACTTTTCTTTGGTCCCAGCTGACTCAGGAAACCCAAAAAAGAATGCCTGCGTAGATATCACTTTTAGTACAAAAGCATACAAGGTGCAACAAGAGACAAGAACAACATTTCTTTCATTGTTGCCTATTTCTACGTCAATACAAAAATTCCCCGAATCTTTGACTAAATTTGTTTACCAGTAATCGAGATAACTTGCATTTTCCTCGAAGATGGGTGCGAGCGAGTGTTTATGCAGCTCCCAAAACCGAAGAATTTCATGGCCTTGCAGGGGGATGAGCGGCATGGCATTGCATTGCGCCAAAAATCGGTGCAGCAATATGAGGACAACGTGAGTATATGCCTATTTGCAAATGAATAGAGAAATAAAGATCGATGACGGATGAAACAATGAGGAAAAAAGAGATTATGCTTTTCACCGAGGAAAGTTATCACATACCTCGCAATCATTATTACAAATGCCTTGGTGTGGGTGATTGTCCTCTTGCAGCCAGTTCAAAAACTCACGAAGCAATTTCGAAGAAATCAGGGAGGTATGTACTACTGGGTTCAACGACTTTGGACGTACTTTCCTCGTTGTAGAAATCATTATACTTTGTGTTGCGCCGCGCGCTAGATTGTTGTCCATTGAGTTTGTTTATACGGTAAATTGGCTGCACGAGAATGTAGATAAGATTCTATAACATTGTGATGAATATGTGGCGAGATTGACCAATACTTGCTGTGCAGTCACTGAACGCCCCAAATGACTTTGTTTGTGTTACTGGAATGTTGGACGCATTTCGTCGAAAGCGAAGGAGGAAAATAGTGACAGCTGTCCGCAAATCATCCACTTGGTTGGCAATGAAACAAATACTTACCATGATCAAATACCAGGCCCTTTTAAGCCACGGCTCACGGATAATTCACGCACGTCCAGGACCCCAGGCCCCTCTGTCTAATCTACGTACGGGGGGGGGGGAGGTTATACTTCAAAAGTATGGGCCGTGGGAGATGCAATCCATCCGCGCTGGCTGTCCCGCACCCCACAAACCTTGGTAGTCCGGTGGAGTGATCTATAATCCTGCGACATTTTCCAGAGGGAAAGATTGGATCTATGTTTTGTCGCATGGCAGATGAGGTGTTAGGTTGTATACGCATAAGGAGCTGAATTATATAGTAGGAATCTTCAAGGAGTATCCAGGTTTTCTCTAACTCCAGTCATGTCCTGTAAAAGGTATGAATTTCCGTCGCATCGATTTGGATAGTAATTAATAACTCCTAGAAACGACAATAAAGGCCAGTATTTAGGAAGGAAAAAGGCCATTTCCACGGTAACATAGCGGGTGTGAGAGAAGTATCAGGTCAGAGAGAAGGTGGAGACGTTGAACTTTCCTAGCTCTGTGAAGTATGAGCAAAAGCAAATTCAGCCACTCTACCATACACATTGCGCTCAAAATATTTCGGATAATGCACAGGGTTCCAGGTGAAGGACGGCAGCGTTCATGGAGGAGAATACAGCCGTCCCACTTGAACTCGAGGGAGGGAAGGAAGATGGGATGCAACACGAACGGCAGCAGAAAATGGAGGTAGTGCAGGGGCACTTCAGCGACAATAAAGAGTAAGTACACTTTACTTGTTTAAATGTAGGATAAGATGACTTACGTCGCAGCCAAACTCACGTACGCTCGATATGCCCCCTGGTACGGTACAATACAGGAGCCCGTCGAATAGTGGGCTGTCACTCTCGCTTCGATACAAACTGTGGGAACTAGTGCGTCACATATTGCCTACAGGTTGCTATGCTTTTGGCGGACCCACAGCTCACTTGGCAGTCTTTCACGATCTTTTTGTGAAAAAATTGCGTTGGTTGACTGACAAGGTACTTTTCGCGGGTCGAACGGGCTATGTGCGGTGCAACAAACGCGTCACTTGTCCCCTTTCCCTTTCCGATTTGCCAGGAGTTTGTTGACCTTCTTGCGTTAGGAATGACTTTGCCTGGGCCCACGAGCTCTGAATTTTGCATTGCAGGTAAGCTGTGCAGGAAAGTACCAGTTCTAAAGGAAGCTGTCATCCATGCTACACCTCTTATCGCCCAATGTAAAGAGTCAGATGATGTTTGTTGCCGAAGTGGTATTCCTGAGAGTTTGTGTTTGTATGATGGATCAGCATTTTAGGCCAGACTATACATCCGTCAGGCGTTTTACCCCTCACCGGTCATGCCATATGCTGGAAGTCATGACATGTCTTCTTAATACGTTTCCCTCATACTCTATACTAGTTGGCACCTACAGAGCAGGCGTCCTCGGTGCAATCGTGGCTTTCTTATGCTTTACGGTTCCCAGTTTTTTTATCATGCTGGCCGCGGGCCTGGGTGCTACCCACATGGATCCCAATCACGTCCCTGACTGGATGCTCGGCCTAGCCCCTGCAGCTACCGCCCTCATCTTCGTAGCCTTTGGCCGCTTGGGCCTGAAAATTGTAGGAGACTCGGCTTTGAATGCTTGCATCTCCCTCATTGCGGCGAGTGTAACCTTGCTCGTTCAGAACGACGCCAGAATACCGCCCCGGTCTATCATGTGGATACTCCCCTTGATGCTTGTGGTTGGAGGTAGTCTGACCTTGGCCGAGAGAAAATATCAGAACCGGCGCCGACGTCGAGAGGGGGCCGCCGCGGTGGTCGTCGAGGACCAAGAAGAAAGCGGGCTTGAAGGACGATCAGCCGCAAGCACAAACGGGGGGACAGGCACGGAGGATGCAGGAATCATGGGCTCGACGGACGTGAGCTCAGACACCTACGACCACGTGCCTGTCTCCAAGTGGTCGAGCCTAGTTGCTTTCTTGCTGATTGTTGCATTTCTTCTCTATCTGCTGGTCAACCATTTGGCCAAGCGAGTGGAGCCCCCCCTACTCCACGTCTTCAGCTCCTTCTTCATCGTCGGAATTACTATCTACGGAGGGGGGCAGGTGATGCTCCCCCTTCTGGTAAGTGTGGCTGTTGATCCTGGCTGGCTCTCGATGGATCAGTTCATGGTCGGCTTTGCGATCGTGCAAATGACTCCCGGCCCACTGTCCAATTTTGCCGCATACATTGGAGCGATCTACATGGGCGTGCCTGGGGCCATAGTGGGTGTCGTAGGATTCTTCCTACCAGGCATCCTGCTTATAATCGCCGTTTTGCCCTTGTGGGAACGCGTGCGGAAAATTCCAAACGTCCGACCTTTCTTGGCTGGCGCCAACGCCACTGGATTAGGCTTGATACTCGCAGTAGGGGTGGCGCTGTTTTTGAAAGTCGTCAGGACCCCGGCAGATGCCGTCGTCAGTATCGTAATCGCTTGCGTGGTAGGGTACCTAAATTATTCCTCCTTTAAAGGAGTTGTGTTTGGGGCGCTTTTGGGTTTTCTTTTCAGTCCGACGTGCCTCAATTGGGGCCAGCAAGCTTATATAGCAATAACATCGAGCTGATGACATGAGGAGACCGTAAAGATAATTCTCTCTACATAGAAAAGAAAATTTGGTCATTAGCTCAGCATGATGTGGATGTTTGTTCATAGATATTAGTGACTTTCGACGAAATTTCTGAAAGCGCATAGAATAAGGCGGTAGAGTGTACCTTCTGCCTCAGCAGCCAAACTTAAATGTTTCATGCGAAGGAATATTGATAGGTCTGCTTGCTTGTGATGATTTTTGGGCGTTTCAGACTACCCTTTAGCGTGGAAAACCCGCATGAGTTATTCTTTGATAGACTTGCGTTCTTACCCATCAATCAGTACTCTTTCCTGGCAAAACATGAACAAATAATTCTCGCCGAATATGCACCAGTCAGATTGCTTCATTGAAAACGGGTGGATATACGCAATTTAATTTGTTTTTTGGAAACAAATAGAAGGATATTTAAGATAACTGTGAACAATATGAAAATCTTCGCTGCCTACCATATACCTATAAGAAGATCATATACCTATAAGAAGATATCACTCCAAAACGTGACTTTTTAGCCCCTTATAACTTGTAAAGACATAGCACAGTTTCAATTTCGGCACGATTTTCCTTCCATGAGTCCCAGGGACCACTATCATGTGTAAATATTAAAAAGCACTCGTCTGATCGACCTTTCCTAGCCATGTGCGTGTTTTATGGTTCATCGACAGTACCGAGGACAGGTTGTAAATTTCTGGAGAGAGTTCACAAACACTCGATTTTTGACGCGGGGATATTGGACTATGTACGTTTTATACTCGATGAACAGATAATTTATCGTATACAGGTGTAATTGCTTTTTCTCAGGTAGCTTCTTGATTTGAATATCCTTTAGTATTCCCTACATCCTATCTTCGCTTCAATTTATTCTTTACAGTACCTGTTCCCTCACTTTTTCCTCATCATTTTTAATGATGCTACTCTTCATTTCACTTATCAGACTCCATTGAGTATCTCTCCTCTGTCAGCGGTATAGATGCATGGACCATGTTCGCGTTCTCGAAATTATTGGAAAAGGGATTTATTTGGTAATACTGCCACATCTGTTGCTGAAAAAGCATATGCTGCTCTTGCAGCTGCATTGAGAAGGCTTGCTGTTGGTAGCTCATCATCGCATTCATGTGCGCGGGCGAGAATGCATAAGGCGACTGGACACCCATATTGAACGAGAGAGGAACCGGGCTCGCGAAATTTACCATCGCTCGATTACACATTGTCTAGCATTTCATGTATAGGAAAGATGTGAAGGGGTGTTTTAGATTGAAAACAACAATTCAGCTACATTTGTGACACAATGTCACATGATTGTCATAAGTTTTATTACTCACCATTTCATGGTCCTTCATTTGATTTTTCGGCTGCTTACTACTTCTTCGAAGATTTGGAAGTGTGGTGTTGGCTTTGGAGTAATCTTGTTGGATTGATTCTGGGAGGCCCTGCTGGGCTCGAGCCTTTGCAAGAAAATTCGTGTCATTCAAAGCGCCTAGAACGAGTAAGTGGGCGCGCCGGCAGTAGTCAGGTATTCCCACGATTAGCAACACCCTTTCCCCTACAATCTGTTACGGAAGTGACGGAGATGTATCGGTCATAGACATATTATGTTGCTGATATAAGCTTAATGCTCTTTAAAAACAGTTTGGTATGATGATATTTCTTCCACACTTACTCCTCCTTCCATGGCACTTTCTTCCTCGTTCAGTAGTACGATCCGTGCATTTGACTGGCTGCGAATAAAGGAGATTGTGGATCCTGCTCTTCCTAACAGTGCGCCAGCCTATTTTAATAGCGGATTTTGAGAAAAGAGATGAAGATATGATCCCAGAGTGTGATAATTATTGCTTGGTAAAAAGGGACTTGAGAAAGAGCCCAGACAGCGGGGATAAATGAAGTAATCTCGTCACACCTACCATGGATGAGTGCACCAGCAATCTGATGCCAGGGAGAGGTACGATTTGGTCACTTTTTCTATCACCATTATTCTTCAACTCTGTTGCTCCGTCTATGATATTTTCCTCAGCGGGGCCTGGATTGCCTATTCCATCTTTTCCCTCTGGTATTAAAGAATTTGCATCCATCACAGGCGTTCGACCCATTTTATGATTTAAGCTGTGAGTGAGTGGTCGGGTGTTGTTAATCGTCAGGCAATGTGCAGTCTATGCTCAACGTCCGATTTAACTTACATTTCCTTTGGTCGACTCAAAATATTACTGTAACCATTGAATAATCCAGTCTTTTGGGCGAGCAGGTCAACAGCCCAACAAACAGCAGTAATAGAGCCTGTGACGACGATCTAAATTCAAAGTATGAGACAATGAGCAGATGGTTACAAACTTAACAAACATTCAAATTGACTGGCTCAGGTGATACGAAATACTTACTAAGCGATACGCTTCATCACGCCCTATTCCATTTTGGATGCAGACATTTATGCGAGCGCCCGTTGTCGCAGACATTTCTCGAATGCGACCTCCTTTACGACCAATTGCTAGGCCTACCCTGGATTGTGGAATTAGTAGTCGACTGCATATTACTCCGGGCGTCACTTTATATGGTGCTGGTCCATGAGAGACATATATGGAAGAGATAGGGCAGAGATGTTACGTTTATATTTGAGATCGAATAGATTTTCTTGTTTGCATTTATCAATAGGACCATACCTCGTCTGATTTGATGACAATCGTCCACAGGTTTCTTGCTAGGCGCGTGAGATGAATAACTGAAATGTGTAATGTGTGTGTTTTATGTGACCTCAGAAAGTTTTAATTTTTAACTTTATGTTATATCGATAGCAGAATTTTTTACAAAAGCAATACTTTCTGCCCTCAATAAGAAGTCTACTTACCTTTCTTTCGGAGAATCGTCATCTACTAATGCATCAGACAAATTGACTGAGCGACAATCTTGGCCATCTTGAAAGTCCTCGACCATACAGATGTCTTGTGTGAAATGGCGGGCATGACCTTTTTGTGACTGCAGACATGCCGGAGGGTTATCGCTTTCTTTACACTCGGTGTACCGATCCTCCATATCCATAGTTTCCTAGTCTCCAGGAACAAATGTGTTTCGTGACAGCGTACTGTCCTTTATGCATATAGATAAGAAGTTACTCATAGATGTATATAAAGATGTTATGTAATATGCTGGATGGACATTGATCGAGCAATTACATATAAATAAAAATAGCCGCTATGTAGACATTTCCTCCTTGCGGGGCTGGGTCTGGCCGTTTCTCTCGATTCTTTTATCTGTCAAAATTTTCAACGGCTCCAAACGGTTTCCAACGGTTTCGCTGCTGGTGTCGTGGTATAACGGACCAGAGGTAAAAGACGTGTCTTGGTAGAAATTTCTGTTTCTAAGACACTCTCCAATGGAAAAATATTATCGTTGTTGGTATATAATGGCTCTCTTGACGTACCTATAACACAGCAGCCTTCGCCATGTGGTCGTCACAACACAACTCGTCCATGCGGAGGCGTGCACATGTCTCACGGCCTGCTTCCTCGCTTTTGGACGAACGAGTAGATTTACAATCCTACGATCATTCAAAAAACTTTTCTGCACGTTGCAAGCATGTCATTTGTATGAATTTCTTGATATTTTTAGTGCTTTGCATTTGTAGTGGCATTTTTACCTTTCAGGCAAATATAAGCAGCACTTCCAGAAGAGTCCACAAGCAATACACAGAGGATCAATCCAACAAAGTTTCTAGCACTTCATTATTTCGTTCATCAAATTGGCGACTTCGTAGGCTGTCCCCCGAGGAAACGGGAAAACGTAGGAGGCAAAAGTCTTATAAGTCTTCCTCAACTTCGGAACCCTCCTCGTCCCAACTACCGGTATCATCCACGCATGTGCCCCAGCGTCCTCCACCTCGCTTCATTCCTGGTACACTACCACAGTCTAAAGACATATCGACAGCTCCACTAGCAGCGAAGTTCGCCGCACTTGACGATGCAAGCGCGTCAGCAGAAAGATCAGAGGGCGTTCGTACAGCACCGATGACAAAAAGTAATCGCGACATAAAGAAAGTGTCGGGCAGAAAGAAGTTACTCAACTCTCTAACATCTTCAATTGATGCCAGAAGCGAGACAGATGCAAGTGAGGTTCACACAGGGGAAGCGCAGATGACAAGTGCTCCACCTCCAGTGGAAATGAAAGAAGAAGAGCCTCTTTTCACGCACGAGGATGTGGTACCTATTCAATGCACTTCTCATGAAATGTCCAGAACTATGGACTTTGCAATATCCCAGGTTGAAGATGGCGATGTAAATTGTGTGGATGCGAAGGACAGTGAGGAACATTTGTTGTCTGTTGAAGATGTGGCCATGCAAGCACCTGATGAGTATACATCTGGGGAGGCCCTAGCTTCTCCTCATTCGCCATCGTCTTTGTGCCCTCTCACTTCGTCCTGGATAGGGTCTGGAAACGGCCCCCAACGTGAGGATAAACACGTGAGCGAGTCATTTGAGCTGCCAAGTGAAGCTATTCGAGACGCCGCAACAGCAGGAGAGATACTGGAAATTTTGGAATCGACTACGGAGTTGGAGGAAGTCGACATTCCAGAATCTGGGAGTGCTTCTATGCGTGATCCGTTGGACTACATTCCTCCATTTGCTTTGGAAGAGATTGCCTGCGTGGACATGATTTCTTGGAATGCTTGAACCTGAGTTTGAAAACGCGGATTTGTTTGCTGATGCACAACAAACTTGTGAGATACAAACCAAATTTTTTGAGCCTTGCATCCCATTGCACTCTCTAAGAGCGATATTAGATATCTGATTTCTTTATTGCGCTTTATAAAGTTGCCCTCCCGGCAAATACTGTGACTATGATAGCTACGCTCCATATTTGCGACGCCAGGCTTCCTCATTTCGAAATTTCACCATTCCCAAGTCCATTCTAGCGCCTCGGACAATCTCTCTCTCTCCCATGCGTTCCTTTGGAAAAGGCACTGCCCCGGGCATTGCCAACGCCACCAAGTTGCCTGCGAATCACCTCAAGCTCCTGCAAACACCTGTCGCGGTCCATGACCAACACCGCTTCCCGCTGACGCAAAGCCCGGATCTCTCCCTCAGCTGCTTCCAAACGAGCCTCTGCCCGTGCCCCGTCGAGTCGAGAGGAAGCCAGGCTGCTTTCCAGGCCTTTCGCCATAAATTGAACCTTTTGCACCCGGGCCCACGTCGTCTCGACCATGCGCTTCTGCACCAAAAATTGTCGTTCTCGCCGCCGCAGCTCCCCAGTCTCTTGCTTGAGATCGTTCACCTGCCGTTGTAACTCCTTGACTTTACCCTTTAACGCAACGAGCACCCCTGTCGGTGCCGGCTGGCTTCCGTTCATTCTCATTGCCGTTGACAGAGCCGACGTGGGGCTCCAAAATGTATCCTGTGCATTATGGGGCGCTGGTTTTGTCGCCCCATGAAGAGACTTTCTATTCTTTCGCGATGGCGAGGGAGTGGGACGATCGGGTCGATTGCAACCTTGGCTGTCGCCTTCCCCTCCACAGGCATCAGCCCTTCCTTGCCCCCTGCTCTCCTCGCTTTGTTGCCGCTGATCCAGTCGCCAAGCTTCTAGGTGGACATTGCGGTCCCGCAGCACGTTTGCCTCCTTTTCCACGCGGGCAATGTGAGCCTCGTAGAGCGTGAAGACGTCGGAAAAGGTACTTTCAGAGGCCACTCGCCGAAGCATGCCTCTAAGTTCGTGAATTTCAAGACGAGCCGAGGCCATAGCTACCTCCTTTTCTTGTGTTGTCTCGGCCAGGGCCACTTCCAATCCCTGGATCCGCGCTTTTTGTCCCTGCCCTCGCTCCTTCTCTTCGTACAGCATCCTTAGCAAATTATCCGAGGCGATATCGCTGGGAGGCCGGGCTAACGAAGACTCCTCGTGCTGTGTTTCCGGGGCCCAAGATGGTGGGGCTTGATGTAGTTCCTGATAATTCGTCGTCCGGTGCATGTCCGTGTAGGAAGGCTTTCTGTTGTCTTCCGTCGGATCGTCATTAAAGGGTGGTGCCAGAGGCTGCTCACTGCGGAGGATTTGATAGGCATTAGGGCTGTAGCAGCTGCTTTCGTGGCTACTGCTGTTTTTGAAGCCGCCGTGGCCTGGCGAGGGAGTGCTCTCTGGAGAGGAAGCACGGGACGATTCAGACGAGGAGGAGGAGGAAGAGGACAAGGGACTTGCTGCCGGTGCGCACCCAGTCAATCTGTCGTACGGACCCTTAATTGCCTTTTCTTTACCTCCGATCATGGGATGATGGCTGCTGCCAATATTCAACTTCTTGTTCGCTGCATCTTCGTCTTGAAGAATATCTACGATAGATTTAATTTCCTGATCTAAATGATCACCGTTGACGGCCGCAGGGTCTACCTCTGATATGCGGCGTGCTGGGGAAGGAAAGCCTGTCGATGAGGTGCCTGCAGGCGACATCAGTATTGACTGCTTCATTTGTCGGAAGTCTCGTAGCCAATTGTCGTCGCTGCCTTCTGTTTGGTCGGCTAACATATTTTCGACGTGTCCTCGGGCGGGCGAAGACATATGGGCAAGGGAAAGCTTTTGGCGCCTGTAGTCGCGTAAAATCCGATTAAAAACATGCTACGCCCCTAGTCGTGTCTCGACACACAAAACATACGTCGTATTTCCATACAGATATACCGCGCAGCCATGCAGAAGATAATTTTGTCAACGCCATTTTTTGGCACGGGAAACAGAAGCGTTTCGACCCCTCGCTTGGCGACGCTCGAGCGAGCGCCCGCCCCAAATCCCCCGTGTGGCCTCTGAACAACAAAAGAACTTTATGAAAGCAGCGGACACAAAGTCACATTTCTTGCTTGAAGCGGTACAATTGAATGCAGCTGAGGAGCTGGGTGGAACGCTTGTGCCACATTACATGTGCTGGTAGTGATAAACGTTCGCTGTCTTATACGTACAATATCTGAGAAGCCCTCCTAAGTCTGGTACAACTTAAGTAGTGAAAAGCCCTTTAAAAAATCTGTTTTGGTCCCACATATGCGCTAGAAGAGGACGTTCAACAAGTCTGACTCTCTATCTCCATGGCCCTGTCCTATATCGCTTGTCCTTGCTCACGACACAGGAAGCCTTGCAATCGTCACTTCCCCAACTGACCGCACCTCTGTCGACATGGCACAGAAATTGACTCCTGATCAACAGGAGGCAGTCATTCACAAGGTGCGCACAATAGAAATTCAAAAACAAGTGTGGTGCATGTCTTTAATTTATTGTCTCCGTAGAGAGCGGTATTGATGGGGAGCGGTACATGAAAAAGAGTCCTTGCGAAGTTTGCGAATAAAAGTGTTAAAGTGAACGCACATTTAATAGCAATGTTGTGGAGACTACAGCCATTAGAGCAGCCTTACAGAGATCTAGACACCAGGGACACACATTATCACCCGACGCAATGGCTGGGACTGACCATTATTTCCCTACCGCGACTTTTTGGTAGTTCCGAGCAGAGATGGCGGCTCAAGCCATGCAAGAATTGGTTCAAAAGATGACGGACAAGTGCTTCAGCAAGTGTACGGGGAAAAGTGGGAATCGACTGGATTCCAAGGTAAATTTCGGGTGTGGGGATGTTGGAAAAAGTGCAAGGCAGAGATCCAGGTCGTTCTTGGAGGAGCACTGTTGCACGTTTGCTCGAAGCGTTTCCGCAGTTTTGAACCCTCTTTTTTGACCCGCTTTTGGCGCGATGCATTCCCATGTTTCCATTCGCAAATGCACTTGACAGGAGCAGAACTGCGTCGCCATGTGCATGGACCGGTATATCGAGACCATGAATGTAGTACAACATTCGCTTAGCGAGCGTAGTGCCACGCGATGATTGCCTTGGGACGGATTTACAAGAAGAGGATAGGGGGACATTTGTTGACAGCAAAACATCGCTTTTGGTGTGCATCAAAGTTAAATAGGCATAACGCATTCCAAATATTCTTTACGGTTGCTCTTTTGAGTATCTTTTAGACTGTGCTTTCTGTGGTGCTGCCTGTTTATGGGCTTGTCGCTTGTTTCAAATGCATTATCATTTGATTTAAGGGATAAATTCAATCCTCAGAATGATTCCGTGACCTATCTCAGGGTCTTTGCTTTGGTACTTTCCCTTCGATATATCTTGCGAGTAACGTGGAGGAATAGAAGGCCAATCATACATCCCAGGTAATGTATGGCAGAATCGGCCGAGATCCGTGCCTTTGAAAAGACGTTGTACATAAGAAACAAAGAGAATGACGTGGCGAGCAGGCGCTGAACTACCGACTCCTGTGGGATAATGACGTGGTCGTGCAAAGCCCGCATTCATGAAGCCATTTCTATCGGTCTACATTACTTCGCTATTTTGATTACAGGGAGGATTGTGAAAAAAATATGTGTACACATTTTCTCCCGCTCCATCTTACCTCAGCCTTATGGAATGCACCTGCCGTTAGCAGGCATAGAACGACTCCGCTTGACCCTCTACCTCCATTTGCGTTTGTTGAGAGAAGCACGGCGCCCATGCCTGAAGTATGACTCTCGCGTGAATTAACTATGTAGAATGGTCCCGAACTTGAGGTTTACTCACCTCCAAGGAATTCACAACAAAGTATGAGGAGGAAGATTGGGAGTTTACCGAAAATGCCTGTAGTTGGAGGAAATAGGAATTATGATCAGGGCAGTGCCGCTATGTACACAGACAGTTGACGCTTTAGCTCACCTTCTGTCCAAGAACCAACTGCAGTCAAAAGTGTTATGTTTCCTGTTGAAGCATGCGGGAAACTCGAATATGGACAACGACTTCGGTTAGATCGATTCCGAGTCGCAACTCACCCAAAAAATGAAATAGATTTCCATGGCCCACCGGGTACAAAAAGATACGTATCAAGAAATCGAAAAGATTTTGTCTTTTTTGCCAAGATCGTAGCGAAAAATATTCGTCTGATAAGAGAGCTGTAGCATCTAAATCGAAACGATGCAGGATCCAGAATAGGAGGTCTCCGAAGGCAACTGCAGAGCAAATTATCTTATGATACTTGCTCATGGAGATTTTAGGAAAGCTATCCCTCCGTAATCTTTTCAAGTTAAGGCTAAGTCTAAGACTGCGACCTTTCATCTTGACCATAATATTGTCACCTCGGGCCGTGTCAGGCCGGGATATCCTGTTTGCGCCAAATATCACTTGTCCGGACTTGAAACTTTTTTCGGGGCTCTTTTCAACGGGTAAGCTGTAACCCTGAAGAGCTACGAGAAGTATAAGTATGATACAATTATTGATTTTCATAGTCTGTCTCATTGTGTGGATTCGAATTGAAAGCGCTCTTAGATGCTCATAGACGTGTCCTTATGTATTTGTTCAGCCTCGCAGCTTAATCATCTTTTCGCCTTTCAAAATGTAAAAATGAGCATGACTTGTACACTCATATGAGTTTATTGAAAAATGATGTAGAAGACTACAAATTCATCACGTTTCCCGCATTTATTAGTGGCGCAATTTTTAGCCTCCTCGAGGAGCCTAGTCAAAATCCTTCTTGCAAGTCAGAAAACCTGATGATTGCAAAAGGATAAACCATGCCATCCTCTCAAGTTATCTTTATAATACTTCTCATAATATTGCCATACCTATTAAAACCTTTTTCCTCTCCATACGAAATGATATTAGATAGGCAGAGTATTAGAAAAGTAAAAATCCGAAAAAGGTTTTCGGAGTTAGGTAACGGCTGGGCAAAGTCTTAACGGGCGAGAAGGGCTGACCATTTCTAGCACTGAATTTGGTAAATTGCTTGTTGATATTCGACATTTATTCTAACTAAAAAATGCTTTAAAAAGCAAAGCATTGTGAGTTAGCTCTCGATAATTGCAATGATATGTCCTGTCGGTGACAAAAAGAGAAGAATGGAAGACTCAGCGGCAGACGCCGCTTCCAATAAATTGGAAGATACGTTGCGACGCCTTCCCTTATTTCAAAAGCGTTTCTAGCTCTAAGTGTTTTACACGATGGTTTTATCACAATCAGCCAACACGCAATCTCGGACAAAGTGTTCTTTGTGAAAGTAATAGGCCTTGCGATATTGGAAATTGGGGTATATCTAGCTATCAATCGTACACGGTGATATCAAATTATATAAAGCGAGAGCACTAGAACTTAGCCTCTATGGACTAGTGCTAAGCATCGCAATAGGAAATAATTGTACAGTCAACAAACAACTGCCCCCTTTGCGAAACTTCCGAGCAACATACATACTTCTCCGTAATAAGCTTTCATTTCATCATGTACATGCATGTTTCGACAAAATTTGCGCTCATAATGGGCTCGATATTTAGTTCTCTACATTGTCGGAGCCGCTTTTAACTGATGTTCCACCTGTACCAGAAGTTGAATGAACATCAATGAGGGAAAAGACCGTGCAAAAGGCACCTGTTATTGTAAACCTGACTGGCCTCTCTTCTTAAGCCCTAACGTTGACCACATGATGTTGAAATCGAGCCTCTACCAGAAAAAATGATTGCTCGATTTTCATATCACCTACCAAGCGGCGGAAGGCGCTATTATACGACGTGGAAAGAAGATCTTGGGGGGTCCCGATCTCGATAATCTTTCCATCGCCGAGAACGGCAATACGGTCCGCGATTTGTATGGAAGACCAACGATGGGCAATAAGGAGGGTCGTTCGATTCTGAGATGATAAGTGTAAAAGCGAAAAAAGACGTAAACATAGAGCCTTCAACTAAAATCAAGAACATGATAGCACTTGCGGTTTTTGTGACGAAACAGTGAGCATGAGAAACATGGGATGCAATACAGCGAATGAGATAAACGATGTGGCAACCAAAAACACAAAATTAAGGCCAAACATACATACACATCAACCTGATGATTCCAATATCGGATAGGAAAGACTATCCACAAGCACAATCGTGTACAGAATATGTCGTAGAAATACCTTTAAGACTCTTTCCAAGGCAGTGTGAAGAGCCGCTTCAGACACAGAATCCAGAGCTGCCGAGATTTCATCGAGTAAGAGCACGTGTGAATCCCTCAATATGGCCCTGGGCGTGTGGGTAGAGGTGAGAGGAAAGAAAGATCGCGTTTGTTTAGTTCCGCGAGCAATCAATTACATTGTCGAAAACAAGAAAGTGCACGGTCAGAAAGTGCAAGCAACGTGTTCGCACTGTCGCTCCTCCCATATGCAACCGCTAGCACTCTATATCATGACCTCCAAGGCTTACCGTGCCAGCGCCAGCCGAGCTCGTTGCCCGCCACTCAATTGTGCCCCGCGCTCTCCGATCACAGTATCGAAGCCGTCTTCCCACTGCTCAATAAACGTCAAGCAATTGGCGGTTCGACACGCTTCCCTACAAATGAATTGAGAAAACAAAATAAAATGTCAGGGAGCGGGGAAAAGGCATCAGAACAAGGGCATGGAAGAAGTGCGATTATGGAAAGGCAAAATGTCTCAGGATTTAGAGGACGAGACAATGATTCACCGGGACAGGTGTAAGTCTCTGGCATTGAATTCACATTATCCCTCTCCTCCTTTCTCTGTTTCCTGCTCCACAAGCCGTCCTTACCTGACCCGGGACATCCTCTCCTCCATATTCCAAGCATTTCCTCCTTGTATCCCATGTCCAAAGGTGAATGGTTCTTGTTTTTCTAGTAAAGGGAACAAGTTGAGACCGTCGTCCACCGACAAATGTGACGATTCAATATCGGGAAAGCCCAAGAATAAATTGTCACGGACACTCCCAGAGAAGAGGACTGCATCCTGAATGTGAAAGGACATGGGAGAAAAGAGTGATCAGTGGACCCAGACCGATGCCAAGCCACGCCCCTGTACGGCCGGGGTGCATGCTCACCGACAGCACCGACCCCCAACGCCTTGTCACTGACCCCAATCCTACGTAACTATCACCCCCTTTTTAAATTCAGTACCTGAGTCACATAAGAGATGCTTTTTCGCAAGTGTTCCTTCGGTACGCTCTCTAAAGGCACGCGCTCAGGGCCAAAAGATATCCTCCCTGCGTTCGGCTCGTACATGCGTGTGACCAGACCAGCAATGGACGATTTCCCGCTACCGGAGGGACCGACCAGGGCCAAGGTCTCGTTTTCGCGCACTTCCAGGTCTAAGTCTTGAAAAATTGGAAAGTCAGGGCGAGTAGGGTAGGCAAAAGACACGCCCTCGAAGATCAGGGGTCCCCGAACTTGAGGCCAGGTCTTCATCCGAGATCCTTCCTTATCCATTGCTCCTTTGGGCACTTGTGTCGGTGTTACTCGTCCTCGCGATGGTGTTTTCTCCGTCTCCAACAGGTCAAAGATGCGTTCTGCCGAACCGGCGGCTTTCATCAAATCGCCGTAGTACGACAAGAGCGCCGAGATCGAAAAGCCCGCGTACACCGAATACAGCAACATGGTGGAAAGATCGCCCACGGTGATCAACCCTTCGCTCACGTACTGCCCGCCAAAGTATAAGACAGTCACCATGCCCAAATTCCCGGACCCCATGGCCACGCCGTAATAGATACCTTGCATAAGGCTCTTGTGTTTCGCTACCCGGAAGACATTGTTCATCTGGTGGGCATACCGCCCCACTTCCAGCTCGTCATTTCCCAGGGCTCGCACCGTCCGAATGTTCGAGATTCGTTCCTCGGCGATGCTGCCCGCATTGGCCAACTCGTCCACCATCTGCTTCGACAAGTCGCGCACTTTTTTCCCAAAAAACACCCCCCACACTGCCACGGGGGGGATCACACCCAGCATGATGGCGCAGAGCTGTGGAGAAGTGTAAAGCATCATGCCCAACGCCCCCGCCCCCTGCGCGAAATTCCGCAGGAAATAGCTTGTATCCTCCGAAAGCGTCTTAGCCACCTGGGTAACGTCATTTGAAAGCCGGTTCATAACCTCGCCCGTCCCCGACCGGTCAAAAAAAGCCAGGCGTTGGTGCACGACGGATGCAAAGACCCGCTTTCGTAAGCGGGCAGCGATGCGTTCCCCCGCCACATGCACCGTGGTGTTCCGAACAAAAGTTGCCAGAGCGCCAACCACAAACACTCCCACCAATCCCGCACTCAACACGGAGAGCGGCGCAGCATCCGGAGGAATGAGGTCCATGACCCAAGCCGGTATGACGCCGGGCCCAAAGCTTGCCTCGATGAATTCACTCGCGTTCATGCTAAGATGGGCCGCTGTCGTGTCAATTGCCGGCAGGGTGCCATCGGCCGTGCCTTTGGATCTGTCGACCAGCTGCTTCGTGTTTCCCAGGGCCATGGCGTCCATGCATTTCCCTATCGCGAAAGGAAAGACCACCGTCGTCCCTGTCCCTACGGCCACGGCCGCCAAGGCGGTCAGGAATGCCGGGGTCTCGGGACGGGCAAGGGCCAGAAAATGTTGAAAGGTCTTCCGGGCGGGACGGGAAGGCGGGTCGGGCACGACCAACGTAGACTTCTCTGAGGGTACATGAGATGTAGACGTGGTCGACCGAGGGTTAATGGAAGCGCTAGATGGGGTGCCCGGGAGAGTGCTCAGGTTTTGTGCGCCCCGAATTATAAGCGGTACTACTTGAGGATAGTGATGTTGGAAAAATACTGACGACAGGTAGGACCGTATACACCTTGTATGTCTCGCTCCTTTCAGCATTCTTGAAATCATTGTAGCGTGATTTCCGTCGTAAAATGGTGGAAGCGCCTGTTCATTTATAAGGATCTTAGGTACGTGGCAAAAACGCGCTGCAACAGTACCAATCGAATGTTTCCTGGGGAAACAATATCAATCGGGGGCCCAAATCAAAGCGAGCTCTTAATCTCGTGGGGACTGTGAATTGAAAGATTGCGATGTCTTTTTCCCATTCTCTCGCTCGTTAGCGCGCAAAATGTACGCATTAAAGGACATAGGCTTCTTCCACGTACTCAGGGGCCAGGAGGTTATTCTTCTTTTTCGCAGGCAAACATTGAAGAAATGCTTTCGAAACTCCAACCCACTTTCACATTCTCTCCTCCATAATATATTTTGTTGGTCAGTATCACCTTCTGAATGTTCTCAGGAGAGCGAAATTTTGAATCGACCACGTTTGTGGTGAAGCATATAATGATTCCGTGAGAGATGATGTCGCCCGCCTTCATGTCGAACTCTTGCAACATAACCATAAAATATTCATTTTCAGAAGCCTATGTACATCGCCATTCAGCATGGTCAAGTTTTTATTGGAGTCTCGCACTATCACCGTCCTACCACTACCATAAGCACTATTCCAAATGGCAGTATTTTCAGAGATTGTCACGTTAAACCCGCTTGCACCAGCAATTGGAGCAATATTAAACAGTCTTCGCTGTACGCGCCTATGATATCTACGGCTTCAGGGCCTAGAGCTTTTGTTGGATTCCAGGCACGAGGTGGTAGACTTGCCGCTTTTGCTTGTTCATCAACTGCTGATAGCTATGACAGTGATGTAGAAGCACTTGGTATGCTCGTTGTGGCGTACCTAGAGCAGGGCCATTTGAGCGCAACTTACAGCGGTCATGAGGAATACATGGGCGATCCTGCGCGACAATTTCTGCGCACAGTTGCACTTGAGGTTCTCTTTCGTGTGACGGACAGCGATTTACTTCTTGGGAGTATCGGTGGGAATAAATGTGGACTCTTAGTTGCTCACTTGCGGCAAGGACACGTGGCTGGCATACAAGACATCAGTCCGTATCTTGCTAGGGATGGGTTTCAAGGAGGAAGTATCTTGATGAGGTAATGATGGAATTTTTTGATTGAGTCAAAGATGATTTCTTGGAATTTTGCTCCCGATCCTCATTATAGTTCTATATCACATTAGGGCGCCGGCGACACTCAAATCGGATCTGGATCAAGTAATAATGTCTTCACTCTCCGAGGAAGCGGATGTTAGTATAGTGTGTAGCAAGATGTTGTCAATTCTGTCTTCACAAACCGCTCGAGACAATGACAGTCATTTTTGGTTTTATGCCACGGCAGTGGTCGAGTTGGCACATATGAATATGTCGTTTGCGGAAAGGTATTGGGATGTTTCCGTGTCAGGATTTCGACAAAAAATAGTTTCATTTCCACTCACGACATGCAGGGATGAGGAAGGTAAGCTAACTATACTGGGGCTACAAGTGGGAAGCGTTTTGAGGTATCATTTGGGCGAACTATTTAACTTGTCAAAGGTGTCTCTACCAAATACGCCGTTTTGGCCGCAGCACTGGAAACAGGTGTGGTGGGAGTGCTGCCCAGCACTTCGGCCTCAAAAATGCCACCTTCTCTCTCAACGGCGAAGCCATCTAAGCCGGTGAAGTACCCGACCATGCCTCAAAGCCACACTGCATATGCGTGCTTCGTGCGACAGGTGAGAGTCTGTTTCGTGTACCTAGACCCGTGCGCCGTTTAATTGGATGATTGAAGCTCAAAAATTTCGTCACGAACTAATAGGAGGCTGAACACGTCCCTGCTTTCCATGACTTTTGGTCAAATACAAGCAAATTGTGGAGCGTACGGTGGAAGACCATGACCTCGAGTGAAAGGGAGCTGTACCAGGTGCAAGCCATGGTGGAAAACATGTCAGCCAAAAAGTAAACACGGAGAGTTTGGAGGGGGCGTGGCGTCTACAGTCAGGTGGGACGTGTTAAAAGTATTGTATTTAACATCGAACGATCCTTTCCTTAAATGACGCGTAAACGATAAACCTGCCACTGTGCTGTCGCTTTCGGTACAGAAAGCGTTCATTAAATTGATGTTAATGTTCAAAGCCACAGATTTGGACAATTCAAAAGAAATTCTTCCTGCTACACCCTCTCTTCATTCCTCGCACGGTCCAGCTGTGCTTGCAGCCTGTCATTTGCTTGCCTCGTCATCCTTATGCACGACAACTGCATAGGCCCGCGGGACTCCCCTCCCCTCACCCCCCTCCATCTTGGTCTCTTCCTCCCACCC
>Ga0209925_1000311_pt1 | contig 26393 bp, 23 predicted proteins | sample SalPonR2_A_D1_MG_FD_185702 | JGI IMG/M metagenome (GOLD analysis project Ga0209925, IMG submission 185702) | Salt pond soil microbial communities from South San Francisco under conditions of wetland restoration - Salt Pond MetaG R2_A_D1_MG... ... | reverse complement strand
GCGTCCGCATTGTCATTTCGAGCGGTAGCGAGAAATCTTTAACAATCAAGATTCCTCGTCACTTTCGTTTCTCGGAATGACAGCAGCGGAAGCTTCTAAGATAATATTAAATATTGTCGAGTTCCTTAAAATTGATGGCTTCGTAAAAAGTCCAATATCTGTGTTGCGCTGCATCCCTCGGAATTTCACGTACAGCTAAGTACGCTGCATTCCTCGGGATTTTGCGCGCCTTGATCTTGAACTTTTTACTTTGCCATCCTAAAATCGACTTTTTACGAGATTGTCAAAATTGAAATCTCAAAAAACAAACAATACCCAAATTTCAATGACCAAAATTCAAAATAACTGGGCGTTCGGCAATAGGGTTTGGTTTAAGCATTGGGATTTGGATTTTGGAATTTGTTTGGATTTTGTAATTTGGAATTTAACCGTGAACCCTGAACGATTTATTGTTATTTAATCCATGAAAAAACCGTTTACACGAAACGATTTGAGATCCGGGGCGGTTTCGGTCCTCATCAAAGGGCGATGGGGCAATGCCGATCTCTATATCTATGAACAGAACCACAATGCCTGGGTCGTAAAGGATTTTTCGTACTGTCCGCCCGCTGTCTACAAAACCTGGGGCCGGTTTCTGGTCATGCGGGAATACCACGCGCTCAACAGGCTGCAGGGGATCCGGGGGATTCCCAGATCCCCGTTTCTCATGGACCGCTATACCCTGTGTTACAAATATATGCCGGGACAAACATTGGGGGAGACCGAGCCGCAGATGCTTGATGAAGGCTTTTTTTACAAGCTCGAGCATCTGGTCAAACGTATCCATGCGCGGCACACGGTCCACCTGGATATCCGCAACCGCAGAAATATACTGGTTATCGACAACAAGAAGCCGGCGCTGCTGGACTTTCAATCCAGCCTGAACCTCAAAAGGGTTCCCCCGTTATTTCACAAGCTATTAAAAGACATCGATATTTCCGGAGTTTATAAAATGTGGCAACTTAAAAAACCGGAATCCATGGATATAGACCGGCAACGGCGTCTGGAAGATCTAAATAAAATGCGGTTTTTATGGGTATTAAAAGGCTATCCCCTCGGTACCCGTAAGGATCGCCGGAGATAGTTTCCACAAAATTTTTAATATAGGAGAGCACATTATCATGTCAATCGGCAGATTCAGTAAAAAACGCGTTCTGGTTACCGGTGGGGCGGGCTTTATCGGCTCCCACCTCTGCGAGCGCCTGTTAAACGACGGCCATGAGGTCATCTGCGCGGACAACTTTTATACCAGCCGCAAGGCCAATATCGCCCATCTGGTCAATGAGCCCTACTTCGAACTGCTGCGTCACGATATCACCTTTCCGCTTTATGTGGAAATCGATGAAATCTACAACCTGGCCTGTCCGGCATCGCCCATACACTACCAGCGAGATCCCGTCCAGACGGTAAAAACCATTGTGCATGGGGCCATCAACATGCTGGGGCTGGCCAAGCGGGGAAAGGCAAAAATTCTCCAGGCCTCCACCAGCGAGATCTACGGCGACCCCTCGGTTCATCCCCAGCCTGAGGAATATTGGGGCAATACCAACTGCATCGGCCTGCGCTCCTGTTATGATGAAGGCAAAAGGTGCGCGGAAACCCTTTTTTTCGATTATTACCGCCAGCACAACGTAGATATCAAGATCGTTCGTATATTCAACACCTATGGCCCCCGCATGCACCCCGATGACGGCCGGGTGGTCAGCAACTTCGCGCTTCAGGCGCTAAACAATACGGATATTACGATTTACGGCGACGGCAGCCAGACCCGCTCATTCTGCTATGTCGATGACATGGTCGAAGGCATCATCCGCATGATGGATACCGGCCATGGCTTCACCGGGCCCATCAACCTCGGCAACCCCCAGGAAACAAAAATTATCGATCTGGCCCAAAAAATCGTCGAGATGGCGGGAGCGGATTCAAAAATCGTATTCAAACCGCTGCCGGAGAATGACCCCGTGAGGCGCCGACCGGATACCACTAAGGCGAAAAAATGGCTCGAGTGGCAGTCTACTGTCGCTCTGGAGGAAGGCCTGGGGCATACCATCAGCTACTTTTCCGATCTGATGCATCGTGAAAAGTGAGGGCTTCATAAAACTATTGAAGCGCCTTTCATGTGGTCATTTCGAGCGACAGCGAGAAATCTTTTACTTGAAGATGCCTCGTCGCTTGCCCCTTTCTCCTTTCCCCTTAACTACGCCTCCGTCAGGAAATAGTCGGAAATAACGCCCATGAACGGATTGTATTTAACGGCATAATGGGATTCGCCCCGGCGGATCATCTCCTCTGACAGGCGCCTTTCCTCCTCCGCCAGGGCCGGTTCCCTCTGCTCCCAGGCGGATGCATCCATCGCCAGCAGCTCATCCACCTTTTCCCGGTAAATCTCTGAGCCCCCGAATCCGGCCCGGGCATTGACAAACCAAGGCATGATCTTTCCGACCTTGGATAGAAACAGGTTCTGCTCCGCACCGAAATCAAGGCAGGACGTATCTGTAAAGTTCGAGAGCGTCTCCTTCTTGTCATAGTCGATATAACCGCCCTCTTCGCTGATACGATAGGCTTCAGTGCCGGGATAGGGATAGAAAAATGTCCAGCGGAACCGACCGGGCCTGGCCTCCGCCACCAGGTCGATGGTGGCCTGCACGTCTTCGATGGTTTCCCCCGGCAGCCCCAGCATAACAAAACAGGAGGTATGCATGCCCTCAGCCTTGGCATATGCAATGGCCTGCTTGATCTCTTCGTTGCTCATATGCCGTCGCATAATGGTTTTTCGGACCCTCGGGCTGCCGCTTTCCAGGCCAAACTTGACGATCCGGCATCCGGCATCGGCCAGCGCCCGGGCCCGGGTGCGGTCAAAAAATCTTACGTGGCCGTTAACCACAAAAGGGACATCACAGGTTTCTTTATATGCGGCGCAGAACTCCTGCAGATAGTTGGCGTCATAGGTAAACAGGTCGTCATCAAAAATAAACATCCTGATGCGGCTATAGGTATCGAGCAGGTACCGAATTTCCGCAATCAAATCCGCCACCGGAAAATGCCGGATATAATTGAGCTCCCGGAAGCTGCAGTTTAACTCGGCGCGGTATTTTTTAACCAGCACGTGGTTAAAACAGTATGTGCATTTAAAGGGGCAGCCCCGGGAGGCCATCAGGCCGACCCACCCGTTTTTGGCGTCTATGATCTTCTGAAAGTCAAAGGCGTCGTAATCCTTTCTGGGCAGCGCCTTCAGGTCGGGAAACGGCCGAACCGGGTTTAACCTCATTTCCCCGTTTTCCAGATACCCCAGATTCCGAATCCGGGACGTGTCCCCGCCTTTTTCAAGGACCCCCACAAACTCCAGGAAGGCATCTTCGCATTCGCCGGTAAAGACATAGTCAAACACGCCGGAGGCCAGAACCTCCGCCGGCGCCACGGTGGCATGGATACCGCCGCAGACAAGGGGGGCGTCCGTGGTTTCCCGCAACCAGCCGGCGAGCTTTTCCGCATACCCCCACTGGTTGGTAACGACGGAAAAACCGACCACATCCGGGGCGAGCGATGCCACCCGTTTCTGCAGTCCGCCCTTATCCGGCAGCGGCGCCAGCGCTTCGCACAATTGAATGACATGGACCTCATGTCCGGCTTCTTTTAAAACCGCGCTCATATGGGACAGCCCATAGTTAAAACCCAGTTGAGAACCAGCGTCCGGATATATAAAAACGACCCTCATTGATTATTCCTCGCATAGTTGATCCGATGGATGACATCGTCATTATCAAACATTTGATGGCTGCTGAGCGTATCCACGTGGATGATTTCGCTTCTCGCTTTACCTAAGGCATGCCAGCGCCGGACGAATCTGGGGTTGTTAGAACCCGCAAATACCGTATAGGTAGGAATACCGGTCGCAGCAGCTATATGCTGACAGGCGGAATCGTAGCCGATAAACTCGTCACTGCCGGAAATAAGGGCTGCAATCTCCCCGACGCCGCATTCTACACTGATAATACCCGGAGCGGAAAGGGAGATCTCGCTTCTCAAATCCGTCGCATCCGTATTGAACCCCTGGGCACGCAAGGCCTCAAGCAGCCGCTCAGCCCGCTTCTTTTCCTCGTCTCCCGCCCCGCAGTCCAGGATCAATGTCGTCCCCGGCTCCAAAAGAAGCTTCGCCAAAAGCTTCAGCTCAAAATCGGCGTCCAGCCGTTTTCGGGTATTGCCCCCCACACCCAGATTAACGGTGACAAGCCTTTTGGAAACCCTCCGAATGCGCTCCAGCAGACCGGCCACAGTGGTTTTCGACCGCCGGTCGATCCATGTCGTGGGGCTGCAGAATCCGGGTTCCGGCAAAACACGGTTGGCCCATTCATTGGCCAATTCCGACAGTGACATCTGATCGCTAAGGGCATGGCTGTCCCGGCTGTTAAAAAAAAAGTATTTGCCGGGTTCGATCACCGGAAGAATCCCCAGTTGGGTAAGCCGGGAATCCGGATCCACTACCTGTACCCGCCCATCCACAGGGGCGGCTTCCTGGTCTATGGCCTCCAGCACCGCCATCCAGCTGGAAAATCTCGCCAGCAGTTTGCCATGTCTGGGATAGTTAAGCTCATGTACCCTGATCCGGGGGCCGGCACCAAATAAGCCGTTCAATTTGGCGCCTCCCAGCAGCACAATCTCCGCATCGGGGAAGGCTTCGGCAAATCTTTGAATAAGCACACTGGTAATGGCGACATCCGCACCGATCGTGATTCGAGAAAGAAAAATAATTTTTTCCGGCCTCTCCAGCGTGTCCTTAATCAACAGGCTCTTACGCAGGGCCGCCGCCCGCCCCAACAGGCTCTCCTGGGTGGTGTAGCCAAAACCGGCCAGCCGTCTGTCCAGTTCCGCGCCCTGCGGAAGCCGGCGGCAAAAAGCGATGATCTGACACATGACCCGGTCGTATATATCCACCTGCATTTCTTCGAACTCATCACACAGCCCCTCCACCACGATCCCAAACAGGGCGCCGGAAACCCGGGCATTTAACTCGGCATCTTCAAAGCTCGTGGCCATTTCACACAGGAGATCGATATAAAACGGCTCATAGCGTTTACAGTACAAACAGGCGTCCATAAACGACAACGCCACCTGCCGGGCCAGCTTGTCAATTTCAGAGAGCGCAGGGCCGTTTTTCTTTAATTCCTTCCAGCGGGTCAAATAGATATCAGGATTCATTGGCCTCTTTTTCCAATAGGTCGAGGGCCGCCTCAAGCACCTCCTCCGGCGTAATGCCCGTCATACACCTGTGGTCCGTTGGACAGACCTTCAGGTGGCACGGCGAACAAGCGAGTTCCTTGCGGATCACCACGGTTTTTTCCAGGTTGTCGTTGGTATAGGCCGGATCGGTTGGCCCCATAATAACGACAACCGGCACATCAAACGCCACCGCGTAGTGTCTCGGGCCGGTATCGTTGGTAATCAACAGATCACAGCGGTTTATCATCGGCTTGAGATCGGCCAGGTTGATCCGATCCGCAGCGGTATTAATAATTTCAGCGCCGGAGCGGGCCTCAATCGCGGCCGCAATATTTTCTTCGCCCGGCCCCACGAAAAGCAGCAGCCGGCAGTTCATTGCCTCCTGCAACAACTCCGCCAGCCGGGCGAAATATGCCGGCGGCCAACACTTGGAAGCCCCGAACCGGGCGCCGGGATTAAGACCGATAACCCGTTCCCCGCCGCCGATGCCGTACTGCCTGAGCAGCCCATCGGCAACCGCCTGCTCCTGCTCGGTAATAAAAAGTTCGGGCTTCGTCGATGCCGGCAGCTCCAGTCCCAGCCAACGGGCCAAACCCAGATAGAGCTCTGTCATGGGGCGGGGCTGAGCCCCCCTGATTGCCTTCGGATGCAGTGGACCGTCCGTCAAAAGCAGGCCATAGGCGGGCTGCCTGTACCCAAAAACCTGTCTTACGCCGCCCAACCGAGCTGTCAGAAGGGATCTGGGCGAGCGCGGCAATACAAAAGCGGCCTCGATATGGGCCTTCCGGATTTTTCCGGCAAGCCCCAAAACCCCCTTCAGGGTTTTATCATCGGCGGCAATCATGCCGTCAAACCAGGGGTTCCCCTCCAAAATCCTGGCGGCATACTTTCGGATACAGCAATAAAGCCCAGCCCGGGGAAAATTGGCGCGGATACATTTATAGAACGGCACGGCCATCACCACATCGCCCACCCAGTTGGGCGCGCGGATAAGGATATTCTCCGAAGTGTCCGGATTGAGCTTGTATGTCATTTACAGCCGCCGGCCTGAAGCTGTCAGGGCCTCCCCCATGGCATCCTCTTCAGTTGAGAACCCTGCGATAACAAGAAGTTAGACATAATATGGCATAAGTTCTCAAAATAATTTGGTAAGAATCTAACCACTGCCCCCTCTCAGGTCAAGGCTTTTTTAGGCGGCGGCAGGCCGGAGGACACCGGGATAATTTAGGGTTGCGATTTTCAGAGGCGATGGATATCATAGCCGCGTTTAAAAGCCATTCGATGGCTCGAAGATTCCTCGTCGCCCTCGCTTCTCAAAATGACAAAAGGGGAAAAAGATCCCCGGGACGAGAAAATAAAAAGCATGCGTTTGCTGGAATGGCAATAGAGAAAAGCACTAAGGGAAAACTTAGAAAATGCTGAACTTATATCGTTGGTTCCGGCGCGAATTGCAAACGAGCGACTTTCTTACCTGGACGTTTATCCTGTTCCTGGCCGGATTTTTTTTCTTTCCCGACGATCATCTCCACCGGAATTTTTTTTACCTTTTCGTTATACTTCCTTTTCTCTTCCTATTTGACCCTTCGGTTATAAGACTTTACTATAAAAATGAGATAGTTATAATAAGTCTGGGGATGCTGACGTATATCGGCCTAAGCGTTTTATGGACCCGGAATCCGGAGGCCTCCACTGAGGCCTATTATGATACATTGAGATATTTTCTCATGATAGGGGTTTTCCTGACGATAACCCTCTATTTGGCCCAAAAAAAGGGGGATTTGTTAGAAAAAACGATTTTTTGGGCCAGCCTGGCCGCCTCGATCAGTGCAGTTATCTCTATCCTCGTTTTTTACCGTTCCCATCCCTTTCCGGGCACCCGGCTTGAGGGAATCTTTTGGAATGATTATTTGAGCTATTGCATTATGCCGGCTGTCTATTACGGTTTTTTGGGCATCGGCACAATATACAGGGCGCAATACGAGGATATTTACTGGAAAAAAATTTATTTCTGCTCGATATCCCTGGTGATTATCGCATTTATCCTGCTTACGCAGAGCCGGGGGCCTTTTTTGGCCCTTGTTATTGCCCTGTTAACGGGCTTTATTCTGGATAAACGATGGAAATTGATAGGTACGATCCTTTTGGTGGGCCTCGGATGGCTTGCCCTGGCTGAATTCGGGGATACCGGTATACGGGGTTTTATCTCGACCGGCATCCCCGATCGATTCGCCATTTGGGAGGTCACTTTAGAACAGATAAGAGAATCCCCATGGTTTGGCAAAGGCTATCTGACAAATATCCAAATATTTGCCAACGACCAGTTCTGGGGGCATCCGCATAGCATGTTTCTCTCTTTGATATTAAAAACCGGCATCCTCGGCGGCCTCCTCTTTTTGCTCCTGATTGCGGTCTTTTTTATCGATGCCTTTCGATACTATAAGGAATACGGGGATTGGCAATATATCGCCATGTTATTGTTTATACTGATTGCAACCAACTCCCATAAAATGAGACTGTTTTATAAACCCGCAATGAGCTGGCTCGTTTTTTGGCTGCCGATCACTATCATGGCGGTTAAGGTGGAGAAAACAAGAAATGGCTGAAGCCCCGCTGGATTGATGGCTGTTTTAAAGCCGTCCCCATATAATGCTTTTTATCAGCCCCTTCCAATACTTTAACCTGAATGGATATTTAATTATCGCTTTGCAATAAAGCGTTTGGCTCGTCTGATACGCCCTCTCTTTCAAATAATGTTTGCCTATTTTGGCCAGATGACGGGAGTACTTATACCTGAACAGAATAAAATACAGAAGCTTCTCCCATGGCTTGAGCCTCCTGAAGCCAAGATGGAGCACCTTTTCTCTGGCCTGCAGATTTTTTTGTTTGTTGTAGCGGGTTAAGCTGTTTCCCCGGATCCTATGGATCGCAAGGGGGGCTTCGATAAGGCCCACCCGATAATGCCTGGCCACCCTTAGCAGCATATCCTTATCTTCAGCAGAGGCGAGTGAGACGTCAAAACGGCCCACTATTTCAAAACAGCTCCGGCGCAGCATGACCGTCCCAATCCATATAAGATATCTGAATAAGACCTGGGTATAGATATAGCCATCCTTTAGATATTTTTTCTTGGGTCTTAGCTTCCTCTTTCCCGTATCCTCATATTCCCGCCAATATCTACTATACACCATGCCTATATCCGTATGGGTATTCAGGTAGTCCACCTGGCGCCCCAGCTTTTCAGGAAGCCAGATATCATCCGAATCCAAAAAAGCGATGAACTCCCCCCTCGACGCCTCTATCCCTTTGTTTCTTGCCCCGGCGACCCCCTTGTTCTCCTGATAAAAATACCTTATCCGGTTCCTATAGGGATCGAGGACTTCCCGGGTGTTATCGGTGGAGCCGTCATCGACGACGATGATCTCGAAATCCTTATAGCTTTGAGACAAAACGGACTCGATCGCCTCTGTTACGATATATCCCCTGTTAAACGTCGGGATAATAACGCTTACGCCTATCATCGCTTTACAATAACTCCGAATCCATAGCCCTCCCCTTCAGGGTTTTCTATGACCTAAATTGAGCGATTTTCAAGTTTACCGCAGATACAAGGAAAATGATGTCGAGCTATAGGCGCCTATGCGAGACATCATTTGACGCAGTAGATGCGGTGAAATTGAAACGCTCAATTTAGGTATGATTTTTAACCCCATCAAACCGATTGACTGCCTAAAGCCCCCTTAACCATGCTTTTTAACAAACCGACCCAATATTTTAACCGAAACGGATACTTGATTATCGCCTGGGAATAAAGATGTTTGCTTGTCTGATACTCCCTCTCTTTCAAATAATGTTTGCCTATTTTGGCCAGATGGCGGGAGTGTTTAAACCTGTACAGGATAAAATACAGGAATTTCTCCCATGGTTTAAGCCCCTGAAATCCGAGATTCAACACCCTTTCCCGGGCGATAAGGTTTTTTAGTTTATTGTGCCGGGCCAGGCTATTTTTTCGAATCCGATGGATAGCGAGGGGGTCTTCTATGAAACCCACCTTGTAGTTTTTGGCCACCCTGAGCAACATATCCTTATCTTCGGCAGGAACCAGTGAAGTGTCGAATTTACCCAATACATCGAAACAACTCCGGCGGAGCATGACCGTCCCAATCCATATAAGATACCTGAATAAAACTTTGGTATAGATATAGCCATCCTCCAGATATTTTTTTTTGGGTCTTAACTTTTTCCCCCCGGTATCCTCATATTCCCGCCAATATCGGCTATATACCATAGAGACATCCGTGTTACCGTCCAAATATTTCGCCTGGAGTTCTAATTTTTCCGGGAGCCATATATCATCCTGGTCTAAAAAAGCGATGTATTCCCCTTTAGACTTTTCTATCCCTTTGTTTCTTGCACCGGCGACCCCCCTGTTCTCTTGATAAAAATACCCTATCCGGTCCCTGTAGGGCTTCAGAACCTCGCTGGTGTTATCGGTGGAGCCGTCATCGACGACGATGATCTCAAAATCCCTGTAGGTTTGAGACAGGACCGATTCGATGGCCCTCTTGATCATATATTCCCCGTTATAAACAGGGATGATAACGCTTATCATAAAGCTTAATATCCTTTCACCGGCTTTAAGCTTTTGATTAACCCCCTCCAATACTTAAACCTGAACGGGTAGTATAATATCGCCTTATAATAAAGCCTTTTGCTTACGCTATACTTTGCTGCCTTGAGATTGCTTTTGGCGCCCTTTGCATATTCGGTGGACAACTTGAACCGATAGGTTAAAAAATACCGTATCTTCTCCCGGCGGGTAAAACGTCTATAGGCGACCCTGATCATTTCCTCTTTTTCCGGCATAGGCCTTTGCGTATCAGAAGTAGATGCCCAGACAGTGTCTTTCTGGATCCTGTTTATAACAAGGGGCTCATTAACAAAACTAATCTTAAACTCCCTTGCGATTCTCAGCCACATATCCCGGTCCTGGACTAAAGGCAAGGAAGTATTGAATCTGCCGACCCGATTAAAGCAATCCTTCCGGGCCATAACACTGCCCGCCCAGATAAGGTATGTAAACAGCACCTGGGGGTAGATATACCCCTTTTTTAGATACTTATCTTTTGGCTCCAGTTTCTTTTTTTGGCCGCCATAATATACCCGCCAGAACCGGGTATAAACCAATCCTAGCTCGGGGCAGTGGTCAAAAAGCTGCCTCTGGCGCTCAAGCTTTTCAGGAAGCCAGATATCATCCGAATCCAGAAAAGCGATGAACGCCCCCCTCGATTCTTCTATGCCTTTGTTTCTTGCACCGGCAACCCCCTTATTCTCTTGGTAGAAATACCTTATCCGGTCCCTATAGGGCTCAAGGACCTCCCTGGTGTTATCGGTGGAGCCGTCATCGACGACGATGATCTCAAAATCCCTGTAGGTCTGAGACAGAACCGACTCGATCGCCTCTGCTACGATATAGCCCCTGTTAAAGGTTGGAATAATGACGCTTACCATGACTCATATAAAATCCCGTCTATCCTTAATATATGTTATTATTCGGGAGCCTTGCGCCATTGTCATGCCGAGAAGCGAAAGCGGCAAGGCATCTTGTTCGTCAAAGATTTCTCGCTGCCGCTCGAAATGACACAGTTGAGGAATACTGGGGAGAAAATAAATTTTTCAGCCCTCGATACATTGCCTGAATAGATGCTTGGCCCGGACCGGGCTGAAGGTATAGGGTCTTTCCCGTCGCCAGTTGTCCTTTAAAAGCTCGAATGTAATATGAAGAAGCACAAAGGCCAGATAGAAATTTTTACTGCGCTGGAACTCTTCCTGCATCCTTTCCGAAAGACGCTGAAAGTATAGCCCCTGCCACATGGCCATTTTTTCAGGATCATCCTGATTCAGCACGAATCCAAATTTGAAGAATTCTATCGCCATGGGATAGTATTTGGTATGATCGTTGTCCAGTAGATACAACTGCCGATCCTTGGTTATCAGTATATTGGTCAGATAGGGGTCCCCATGACAAAGGCTAAAGCTATGGCTGCTGTTGATCATAAGCCTATTGTCCTTGAACCATGCCGAATACGCTTTTTTCTCTTTAGCGGCTAAAAAATCCTTGTACCGATGGACGAGCTGGGTTAACTCATTCTGGGCCTTTTTGTTTATATATCGAAAGAACCCCAGTTTTTTTTCGGAGCCGATCATCCCCCATCTATCCGTATCGATGCTGTGCAATTGGGCAAATGTTTGGGCGATTAAGGGCAAAAAATCCGTAAGATCCGCAAACTCGTTCAGGCTACGCCCTTCTATCCTTTCCTCAACTACGATATAATGGCCAAATTCCCTGTAAGTCTTTGCAGAATCGTCCACATATAATACTTCGGGAACGTTAAAGCCGTGCTGGCTTAAATATCGACAGTTTCTTACGATCCTTTCCAGCTTATATCTTTTCCGGACGCCTCTTATGATCAGGGGCTTAACCCCCTCTACCTGTAAATAGATGATCAGGCTGTGGCATCCCCTGTTTGTGATCTCGATGCCAAACTTTGGATTCCCCAGATCAAGCCCTGGTAAAAGATGCTCCTTGACATAGAGGCTTAGCCTCTCTTCAAAATATTTACTGGGTTTTTGCGTCGGCGTCATGGGCGAGGACCTCTTGACGGTATAGGATGTGAGGTTCAGAGTTGCTGGTTTCCTGATAACACTTGAGGATTATTATTTTTTTATCATTAAAGGGAATATAAATCAATAGGAAATAAAACAAATATGATGGCTTCACGCCAATTTTTTATTAGGAAGGGGTCAAATTGAAGAAGGCGGATCTCGTCCAGATGAATGTCGGGCCCGGCAAAGCAGGCCTAATTTAGGGTTGCGATTTCCCGGACCCATCTATATGATAGCCCATTTTAATGGTCGCTTAAAAAGCAACGGCAACTGTCATTTCGAGCGGCAGCGAGAAATCTTTTACTTGAACCTAAATTGAGCGATTTTTAAGTTTACCGCAGATACAAGGAAAATGATGTCGAGCGATAGGCGCCTATGCGAGTCATCATTTGACGCAGTAGATGCGGTGAAATTGAAACGCTCAATTTAGGTTGAAGATTCCTCGTCACTGGCGCTTCTCGGAATGACAGAATGGATATATGAATCAAAAATGGTGGTCTCGGTCCACCCTGTTGAATTAACAAAAATATTTTATTCAATATGTTATCAGCTTTTTTGCTGAAAAGTATGAATACACCTTTATAATTTTTTTTCGGACCGTATATGAAAATCATCCATCTTCTCAGCAACTGGAAATGGACGGAGCGCTCCGAGCTGGTAACCGATCTGGCATTGGCCCAGAGCAAACTGGGGGCAGCGGTATGGCTGATCTGCGGACAGCCGCCCCCGGAGAACGCGATGCCGGATGTATCGATCTGTGCCAGAGAAAAGGGTCTTGACAAAATCATCGTTTTGCCGGAAATGGGCAAGCACCTGAATGCCTTTTCGATTTTTCGCGGCGTCAAAAGGCTCCGGGGGGTCATCGCCGATATCGAGCCGGATATTGTCCATTGCCATATGCGCAATGCCCACCTTCTGGCGGGGCTGGCATGCGGCAGAAGCGCCGGTCCCCTTTTGGTACGAAGCGCCTATAACCCGGATCATTTGGCCCGGGACCTGCGTTCCCGGTGGTGCTACCGTCGTTTCACCCACGGGCTCATCGTCGTAAGGGAAAAAGTTAGGCAATCGGCCCTGTCGGGATCGTCTTTTTCAGGTGATATGGCAGTCATCCATCCGGGTATTGACCTGGAACGATTTTCGCCGGAAAGAGAGCTGACGCGCACGGCTGACTTCGGTCCGCTCCAGGATTATTTTGTGGCGGGAGTGGTCAGCCGGATACGCAAAACGCGCCGGCTTGATATTGCGCTGCACGTCCTTTACCGGCTGCAGGAGCAGTATCCCCATTTGAGGCTGCTCCTTGTGGGGCATGGACGGCCCGGGGCTTATGAAACGGTTATTGAAAAACCCGCTGCTGAGTTGGGCGTCCGCGACAAAATCATTCGGGCCGGTTATTGCCGGGGCGATGATCTGGTTGCCGCTTTCCGGCGCATGGATGTGCTGCTCTATCCCATGCCCGGCTCGGACAAAACATGCCGAACGGTCCGGGAGGCCATGGCTGCCGGCGTACCGGTAATCGCCCCGGATATGGATTTTTTACCGGAGCTCATCCGGGAGGGGCAAAACGGATATCTGGCGGATCAATCGCCGGAAGGGTTTGCTTCGGCGCTTAAAAAACTGATGGATGCTTCGGATACCCGGCAGGCGCTCTCCGGGGAGGCCCTCTCTTCGGCCCGGCAGCGTTTCGGTTGGCCGGCACAGGCGGAAAAGACCCTTCAATTCTACGCACGGTTGGCCAGGGGCCGCCGTGTAAACACAGCGTAAGACGGCGTATATAAGGAGTTTGTTTTGTTAGTTTGCGATGAATGGCCCGTTTATAAAGAGTATGAGAATGCGGTTCTGATTCCGGAATACGGGTGCCTTTATGACGAGCACGGCGAGAAAATCAAGGGGAGCTGTTATTATTACGGCGATCCCCCCGCAATAAAGAACAACGCCCCGGATAGGATTGATGCCGCCAAATACGTCAAACATCAAGAGCCCGTTGCCTATACGGGAAAACTATCCAAACACTACGGCCACTTTTTAATTGAATCCATCAGCAGGTTGTGGTTCTATTTTAGACACAGCCACATAAGGCATGTATGTTTTAACAAGAATATCGATTTAAACCGGCATGTGTTTAGAAAAAGGTTCCTGAAAAAATTAAGCATGCTGGATAATATGGGCTTCTTTTCCAGAAATACGATGTTCAAAAAGATAATCGTTCCCGAGCCCTCTTTTGTAAACAAATATAAGGCCCATAGCTGTCATGCGCTGGCCCCGGAAACAGTGGCCGCAAACCAAGACTTTCGCTTCAAGGGCCGCCTTGCCTATCTATCCAGGAGAAAGCTCCCCGATGAAAAGGGAAAAATAAAAGGCGAGCGGACAATCGAAAAAATGGTTAAAAAAAACGGCGGCGATGTCTATTATCCGGAGCGGCTATCTTTTGAAAAACAAATCGAAATCGTCAATTCATATCGCATCATCGCCGGATGTAAGGGCTCTGCGCTGCATACCCTACTATTCAAAGTCTCGGATATCCCCTTGAAAGTCGTCCTTTTTTGCAGCGAGCAGGAGGAGTTTAAAAACCACGAGGCCATAAACCGGATTAAAAATATAGCATGTGACTATGTGACCGGAAGTTTAACCGATGATCCGGGGTGTCGTAAGAAAGGGTCGAATCAGAACCAGATTATCAATTTGGATAGGGTCCGGGAGGAATTCCAGAAGCTCCAGCTTGACCCCGGGCCATAGGGACTCACGGGCCGGGCGCCCCAGTGACAGGGGATAGGCCCCGGCAATCAAAAACTTGACGCACGCGGACGAGAAAACCGATGCCCCATATAAGCATCATTATACCGACATATAATCGGTCCTTCATTGTCGGCAAGGCGATTGAGTCAGTGCTCCAGCAGACTTATGACGACTATGAGATTATCGTCATTGATGATGGGTCGACGGATCATACATATGAGAACCTGGCCCCCTATCGGGATAGGATCCGTTATGAATACAAAGAAAACGGCGGCATCGCAAGCGCCAGAAACCGGGGGCTTGAGCTCGCACGGGGCGAATATATCGCCCTTCTGGACTCTGATGATTTATGGCAGCCGGAGAAGCTTCAAAAACAAATGGCATGTTTCGCCGCCCATCCGGAATACGGCATGGTGGCCACCCGCTGTATTACCCATACGGTAGACAGCCATTTCAACACCATTGAAATGAGTAAACTCAGGCGCTCAGGAAAATCGGGATGGATATACAAGGACTTGTTTTTTAGAAATTTTATACGCACTTCTTCGGTGGTTATAAAAAGCGAATGCTTCCGGAAGGTGGGCCGGTTCGATGAAAGCCTTCCCCGCTGCGAGGAAATTGACATGTGGCTTCGCCTGTCAAAGACGTACCCGGTGGGATTTATAAACGAGGGGCTGACCATCTATACAAGAAGGCCCAAAGAAATAAGGGTCGACAATATAGAGGGAAGAAGGTACTGGCTTAAGGTTCTGGAAAAAAACTATGATCCTGATCTTATCCCCAAAGGGGCGTATAAAAAAAGAATGGCGCGCATATATACCCATTTGGCTGAAAATCTCATAGGCCAAGGCAGCAAAGAAGAAGGGGAAAAAGCGCTCAGGCAAACGCTGTCCCTGTCCCCTCTCGATTTTAAGGCCTGGAAGAACTATCTGCTGCTTTATCTGAAAAGATAATCCGCAAACAAAGGGGATAGAGTAAATGACAACGGTCAGTGTCATCATTCCTGCATACAACCGGGCCAAACTGGTCACAAAAGCGATTGATTCAGTACTCGAGCAGACATTTAAAGACTTTGAAATCATTGTTATAAACGACGGCTCCACGGATCAGACCGAAGACGCCCTAAAACCCTACATGGATAAAATCCGCTACCTGTATCAGCAAAACCAGGGGCGGGCCCATGCAAGAAACCGGGGCATTGAAATGGCGCGCGGCGACTACATCGCCTTCCTGGATTCCGACGATTTCTGGAAGGCGGAGAAGCTTCAGAGGCAGATCGAATTTTTTAAGCAGCACCCGGATTACAGCGTCGTTGCGACGCAGTGCGTCGTCCACAGGGTCGACGAGAACCTAGCGACCCTGGAATACATCCAAAGGGAAACAGTGGATTTCGAATTAACCTATGAACAGATATTCCAGCGGCCCACAATAAAGACCCCCTCGGTGCTGATAAGAAAACATTGTTTCCAGGAAATCGGCGTCTTCAATGAGGGCTATAACCTCCTGGAGGATGTCGATCTCTGGATAAGGCTGGCCAGGAGATACAAAATAGGCTTTATCAATGAGCCGCTCACGTTTTACACCCGCGGGCATGAAGAGGGCAGACGGGACTGTCTGGAGGAACGACTCAACCGGCTGAAAATCTCGGAGGAGAATTACGACCCCGCCCTGATTTCAAAAAAATTATACAAAAAAAGAATTTCCAGCTTGCATGCCCATATTGGAAAACATTATATTCAACGGGGCCATATTGCCGAGGGGAAAAAAGAGCTTTTAAATGCCCTGGCCATTGATTGGCGGAATTTAAAAGTGCTGGGCTATTACCTCTCGGCCATCTGGAAGAAAAAAGGGGCCCCTAAAACCAATTAAACTTAGGCTGTCGTAATGGATTTAACCATAATTATTGTCACCTGGAATACCAAAGATCTGCTCCTTGAGTGCCTGGACTCGGTTTACCGATGCATAGAGGATTTAGACTTCAGGGTCGTCGTCGTCGACAATGCCTCGGTTGACGGAAGCGCCGAAGCGGTCCGGGAACACTTTCCGCAGGCTGAGCTTATTGTCAACGAGGAGAACAGGGGGTTTATAAAGGCCAACAATCAGGTCCTGCCCTCTGTTTCCTCCAGGTATGTCGCCCTGCTGAATTCGGACACCAAGCTGATCAAAGGCGCGATGGAGACCCTTGTCGACTTTATGGATCAACACCCAAGGGTGGGGATGGCCGCGCCCCAATATCTTAATGCGGATGGTTCAAAGCAGAATTCGTTCGAAAATTTTCCCGGCTTAGCCTCGGAGCTGCTCAATAAAAGCCTGTTAAAAATTCTTTTCCCGCAAAAATATCCCAGCAAGAGAAAAACCTATGATACCCCTCTGGCAGTCGACTCGGTCGTCGGGGCGTGTATGACGGTTCGGACAGAGGCACTAGAGAGAGTCGGCTATATGGATGAGGACTATTTCTTTTTTCTGGATGATACGGACTGGTCGCATCGCATGTGGCAGGCGGGCTACGAGGTGTTCTATGTACCCCAGGCCCAAATTTACCATGTGGGCGGCGCCGCCACCAAAAAAAAGATCCCCATCCAGACCTGGATCGAATATTACCGCTCCATGTATATCTTTTTTAGAAAAAACAAAAATTTTTGTTCCTGGCTGCTTTTCCGCCTTTTTCGGCCGGTAAAGCTCGGCATCAATTTGCTGGCGACCTCTCTTTTCTTGATCCTGACGCTGGGCACGAACCAGCGGATAAGGGATAAATGGCGCGTCTATTTCTGGCTCTGCCTGTGGCATATAAGGCTATGCCCGAACGATATGGGACTGCAGAAGGCAAATAAAACAACAAAGGTGAAAAAATAGGCCCCAAGGCATTCAACCGTTCTATGCCCATGTTGTATCCCCCCTCTTTGCGCAATAAGGCCTTTATCAACGGCACCCTGCTAAAGGCGTCCAAATCAAAAAAAATCCTTGCCTGCCCGGCGGATCCGGCTTCTCCGGATAGATCCGATCTGGTCAAAATATATTTCTATCCCGGTCTGGCGCCGTTAAAACATATTTTTCGCCAATCCAAAGCCTCCCGGGAATACCAAGTGGCAAAAGAAATCCATAAAAGAGGCGTACCGACGATTCTCCCTGAGAGGGTTCAGGATATAAAAAAATGGGGGCTTTTATACCACCAGAGCATTGTTATAGCCAAACTGTTACCGGATTGCATGAATCTGGAGGAATTCTTTTCCCGGCAAGAAGCTCAGGACCTCCATGTGAGAAGGGCTGTAATCCAGCAATACGCCGGCTTGGCGCGAACCATCCATAACCAGTGGATCTATCAGGAGGATTTCTCCCCCTACAATATCCTGTACCAAAAAAAGCCGGGCGGTTTTTTTCAACTCTATTTTTTAGACTTTGAGAAAATCCGGATCGACAGGGAGCTCTCCCGGCAGGAGCGTGTCCGCAACCTGGCCAAGCTCAACCGGTCGGCGAGGGTGTTTAAAAAAACGGGCGATCTGAACAGCAGCGATCAGATGCGTTTTTTAAAAGCCTATCTGGGGCCCCAGGCAAAAAAAGACGAACTGCGGGAGTGGATCCGTCAAATCCGGGCGGAAGAGGAGAAAATCTTTGCCAGGGATAGAGAAAGGACGCGAAAAAAAAGCACCTCGGCAAGCAGCCGGATCGGCGTACTCAAGTATAACGGCTATCGGGGATACTATCGGAAGCGGCATCTCAAAGAAAAATGCTATAACCGCTCCGATATCATTCAAATCCTTCAATCCATTGAAAAAACAGATATAACGGGAAAGGCGGGGCAGCCCCCTTCGGAAGGCTTCCAAACCCTTACCGTGCCATTAAACGGCAGTGAGGAGACGTTTGCCGTTCGTTTTTTCCGATACAACGGTCTCAAATACCGGCTAAAAAAGTTAACCAAGCAAACGCCCGTTCTTTCCGCCTGGAAAACAGAGGACCTCGCCCTCAGAAACCGGACGGCCGATTTTCTCCCCGTTGCGGCGGTGGAAAAAAGAACCGGCCGGAACCAATATCATGGCTTTCTGATTCTTAAGACGTTATAATTACTTATTAATTGGTGCCCTATGATCAGCCAAGACCCCGTTTGGTTTCAGGATATGACGCATTGTACCTTATTAAAGGCCTCCAAGTCAAAAGAGCTCCTTCTCTGTCCCGACGATTCCGCAAACGTCCGTAGCTGCTATTTGATAAAGACCTACTACTACCCGGGGCTTTTAACGCCGATAAAATACCTTTTCCGTAAATCCAAAGGCTTAAGAGAGCTCGAACTGGCCGCAGAGATAGGCAGAAGGGGGATTCCGACGATTGTTCCGGAAAAGATCAGGGACATTCGAAAATGGGGCTTTCTGCAAAAGAGCATGACCCTGACGCAGCAATTGCCGGACTGTATGGATCTGGAAGAACGGCTCCTCAAAAAAGGGGTTCAGGATCGGCGGCTGAGAAGAAAAATCATTGCGGAATATGGCCGGCTGGCGCGGCTGATTCATGATCAGGGGGTCTACCAGGACGATTTTGACCCCAACAATATTTTGTACCAAAAGCATTCAGACGGGACATTTAAGCTTTATTTTCTGGATTTTGAAAGAACGCGGATTACCAGAGAACTCTCCCGGCCCAAAAGGATACACCTTCTGGCCAAGCTGAGCCGAATGGGCCGGCGGATGAAGAGAACCGACCAGCTGCGTTTTTTAAAAGCCTATCTGGGCCCCGAAACGACCCAAGAAGAATACCAGAAGTGGGTCGGGCAGATAAGGCAGGAGGCGGAGAACATTTTTCTCAGGGACCAGAGAAGGGCCTGGAAAGAATGTATTACGACAAACAGCCGGATCGGGTTTATCAAGTATGGGGCCTACAGGGGATACTACCGAAAAAAACACCACTCCCGAAAATACTATACCCGATCCGACATTATCGGTGTGATACGGGCGATTGAAAAAAAAGATCCGGATCAGACGTTGACGGAAATACCTCCGGACGCCCCCTTTTTCAGCCTTACCGTCCAATTGGACAAGGGGGCGGACACGTTTACGGTCCGTTTTTTTCAATACCGTGGGCTAGGATACCGGCTTAAGCGGGCGATCAAACGGAGCCCCCTGCTTGCCGCATGGAAGACGGATAACGGGTATCTGAAGAATCGGGCCGCTGATTTTCTGCCTGTCGCGGCGCTGGAAAAAGACATGGGCCGAAACCGGTATTATGGTTTTCTGGTTCGAAAAGGATGGAGCGATGCATAGAATAAAGATTTCCGCTGTTATTATCACCTATAATGAAGAACGCAATATCCGGCGTTGCCTGGAATCATTGCAGGACATTGCCGATGAGATCGTGGTGGTCGACTCCTATTCGACCGACCGGACCGAGGATATCTGCCGGGAGATGGGCGCGATTTTTGTGCAGCACCCGTTCGACGGGCATATCGAACAAAAAAATTATGCGCTCGGCCAGGCGAACCATGATGTTATTCTCTCGCTTGACGCCGACGAGGCGTTATCCGACGAACTCCGGGAATCGATACGCTCGGCAAAAAACCATTGGGACAGCGACGGGTATTGCTTCAACCGGTTGACCAGCTACTGCGGCAAGTGGATCAGGCACTGCGGGTGGTATCCTGACGAAAAAATCCGGCTATGGGATAAACATAGGGGCCAATGGGGGGGGACCAACCCCCATGACAGGGTCGTCATGAGCGAGGACAGCACAGTGAAACATTTGGCCGGCGTGCTGCTCCATTACTCCTATCATAGTATCCGGCAGCAGGTGGAACAGATCAACAGCTTTTCGGATCTCTCCGCCCGAGCCGCCTATGAAAAGGGCAAAAAACCCATTTTTATCAAAGATATACTCTTAAACCCCGTGTTTACCTTTCTTAAAATGTATATCCTCCAGCGGGGTTTTCTGGACGGGTATTACGGGTTTGTTATCTCTGCAAATTCCAGCTTTTCAAAATTTTTGAAGTATATCAAGCTCCGGGAGCTATACAAGCAGCCGCCGTCATGATTTAGTGCCCATCCATAAATGGCTAATTTATGGACGAACACCAATAAAAAAAACACCCCTACCGGTTATGCCGTAACAGGTTTTCAGGCGGCGCCCCGTTTGCCTTCATCTGCATACTTCCGGCAAGCAGCCCTAAGGGGAGCCAGAAAAAAATCCACATCGAATTCGGATGGGTAAGAATCTTATCCTGGCCTGTAATAATACTTATTGCGGCAAAAAAGATCAGCAGAAAATAGGTGATATTTTGGCTGCGAAAATAGTGCCTCAGGGCCTGCCAAAATGCCACGGCAATCAGCCCCACTAGGATGAAAAAACCCGTAAGCCCCCCGTAAAGGATCATGCCCAGGTAACTGTTGTGCGTATGGGGAAATAATGTCCCGTCCGCCATTAAAAAATCATTGTTGGTCGATATGCCTTTACCGAAAAAGAGATCCCCTTCGGCGCGGGCAAGGGTTTTCTGGCCCAACTCCAGCCGATAGGAGAGCCCCCGCTCGGTGACCGCGTTCTGGAACGCCTCCATATTAAAAAAAAGCACGGCGGTCGCGACCATTAGACATACGAGGGCGAGCAGCAGCTTTTTATCACGGGTGATCAGCCCGCCGACAAAAAAAGTGGCAAGCAGGGCCCCAATCGCCCCCCGGCTTTGGGAAAGCAGAACCGAGCCGACCAGAATGGCCATGAAAACCCTGTAGAGCCATCTGCCCGGCCCCTTCTCCCTTTTTAATATATTGAAATAGATGATAAGAACAATCATCCCGTAGACAATGCCGCCTTCTATTTCCCCGTGAAGCTGATCGGAGAAATATTCCAGGCGCGTCTCGGGAAAAGGCGCCGAACTATAGAAGCAGAAAATGGATATAATCGCCGTAACAACGCCAACCCAGGCCAGCGAAGCGAATAAATGCTCGATAAATTTGGGATAGGTGAGGACCAGCTCCATGGTCATACTGAGAAATACGAACAGGTAAAGCGGCCGGCGAAGATAATAGAGAATGCGCGGGTCTTCCGGATTCTTCACCCAGAGCACCGTCAAGGCGAGATAACACATCAGGACCATCGAAATCAGCCAGAGCTTCGAGTGGAAAAAGACCTGAAGCTTGCTCTTGTGAAGGGAGATCAAATAGGCCGGTATGACGATGACATAAAAATAGTTATTATGCCAATGGACGCTGGGCCAGACGAAAAAACACAGGATAAAAAAACCGTACAGGATAATATATATATGCTTCCGCTCAAAAAAATCTACGGTTTTGGACTGCCATGTCAGAATATTCTTGTAATCCAATCTTTTTGATCCTTATCGCCCATCCTGGTTTTCAAGAGTCCTTATAACGACAACCGCTCAAGATCAAGTCCAAAAGGCAGCGTATTCTTCTTTTGCGCAATGCGCCAGATCCTCTGATACGCCTTGCGCCGCTTTTTTGCGGAGGGCAGACGGCCCCGGCAGTAAAAATAAAAAAAACGGAGCCGGTCCTTTATCGTAAGCGCATGGCTTACCGATGCGTTTAGCTGGGCCAGGTTAAACACCCGCCGCCGCCATGACAGGCGCCTGCATAACCGGACGCCCTCCAGATCGACCATCATGAATTGCTCCGCCAGGACAAGGACGTTGCTGGACTTGAAATCCCGCTGCCATATATTGAGGTCATGGCATGTTCTCACCCAGTCGGCCAGTCGTCGGATCGCCGCCCGTCTTTGCCCTTGATCATACAATGCGGAAAGGTAGGCGTTTAGTTTTATGCTGTCGCGGTAGTAAACCATCAGAAAATAGGCGCACCCGCCCGCAGCATAATAGGCCAGCGCTTTGGGCCCATTGACCCCCCGGACGGCCAGCGCCCTGGCCATTTGCCAGCATTTAAGGCACCGGTTCTTATGAAAAAATCTTTTATCGTGGATTTTAATACATACGTCTCCGTAGGCGATCAGTTTTTCGTCTTTTATGTATTCTCCATGGCTCAAGGCGGCCTGAAGGTCGTCTTTGCCCCATTGGAAGTCTCTGCGCTCAAAACCCTTGATCCCACGACCGTTTTTGACGACTTTAAACTCCGAGCTGTTCTTAAAACAGCGTTTGGCGCGGGACGCATAGTATTGTTCCTGAAACCGGACGGCAAAGGCCATCACATCCGCAGCGGCCACCGCCGTTTTCCACCCCGAGTTATATACCGCCAAAAACGCATCCAAATCAACCGTGGACGAATAAAGAAAATGGATATATCGCCATAACCGGCCCAGGTTCCGAAGCCTTAACCCATGCGGCAGCCAGGGGAAAAAATAAACTTCCTGGGCATCGAGCAAAACCGGCTGCCCGCTACGGTCGATAAGGATATTGCCGGGATGCAGATCCCGATGATACACCCCTTTGGCATGCAATACGGCCAGATAGTCCGCCAGTCTGAACATATGGCCCGGATTGCGGCAATCGATCCCTGTGCCGCCGACATCCTCGGTGACAAGGAAAAAACCGCGGCACGGATACCGTCCCTTATAACCGAAAAATACGCGTTTGGGGGCGGCAACGGATTTTTTTTCCAGCCTGTACAGGTTGCGCCATTCGGTTCCAATGCGCCACGGAAGCATCAAAAAACGGCGCCTGTCCTTTTTGTGGGAGAGCGGACTGATTTTCAAAAAAAATTTTCCGACCGGGGCGTCAAGAAAATAGACCTCCCGGCGAAAGCTCTTAGATACAAGAGAGGCCCGACTCGCCTGGCAGAGCAGATGCTCAACCGTCAGATCCTTGTACGCCGCGTCTTTGACAATACGGCAGCCTTTCAGCCGATCATGTAAATCTGCAGCGGAAAAATGGGTTGCTGCTGCCAATTCTTTAGTCATAGGATTTATATCGCACGCCCGGGGGTACAAAACAATTGCTTTTTAAAACAAAAATAGATATAAGAAATATTTTTTTTGTCAACCAAATTGGACGATTTCGTAAAAAGCGATTTATTCTGCTGCGGCGGTATTTTTGCAGAAAGTAACTCTAAAAAACATCCGCATTGTCATTTCGAGCGGTAGCGAGAAATCTTTAACAATCAAGATTCCTCGTCACTTTCGCTCCTCGGAATGACAGCAGCGGAAGCTTCTAAGATAATATTAAATATTGTCGGGTTCCTTAGAAGTCGATTTTGGGATGGCAAAGAAAAAAGTTCAAGCCCCGGTTAAGATCAGGGGACGCGCAAAATCCCGAGGAATGCAGCGTACTTAGCTGTACGTGAAATTCCGAGGGGCGGAAGCGCCACACAGATATTGGACTTTTTACGAAGCCATCAAATTTGAGCCTGACACAGAAATTGGACGATAGCCCCATGCCCAACATTGACGCCAAAAAAATCTGCCTGATCCGGACATCAGCTATCGGCGATACGGTGCATGCCCTTAGCTTTGTCAACGGTTTGCGCAACGGCTATCCGGATGCCCACCTGACCTGGGTGCTGCAAACATTCCCGTATGAACTGGTCAAGCATCAGCCGGGAATCGACCGGTTTATCACGTTTGACCGCAAAGGCGGGCCGAAAGACTGGATTTCGCTTTTCAGCCAACTGCGCAGCGAGCGCTTCGACATGGTCATCGTGCCGCAGATAAGCGCCAAAGCCAGCCTTCTCACCTTTTTTACCCCCGCAGCCGTCCGGCTCGGTTTTGACTTCAAACGGGGGCGGCCATTGCATTGGCTGATCACCAACCGCCATACCCCCCCCCGCCCCATGGGTCACAGCCAGGGCCAGCTCTTTGAGTTTCTGGAATACCTCGGGATAAAAAATTTTCCGACAGAATGGAATTTTACCTTTACCGCCGAAGAACGGAGCTGGCAGCAGAAGGTTTTCGATGCCATCGGGCGGCCCGTGATCGGCTTTGTGGTTGCAACCGCCCACCGGGAAAAAGACTGGCAGGCCCAAAAGTATATACGGGTAATGGATTACGCGCATGAAACCCTGAACATGCAGTCAATGATAATCGGCGGGCCCGGCGCCGCCGAACGGCGCATGACCGATGAGATCCTCGGCGGCTGCCGAAGTGAACCGATAGTTGCCCTTGAAGACTCGATCCGGCGGATGATGCTTCGACTCGACGGCTGCCGGTTGGTGGTCTCACCGGATACCGCACCGCTGCATGTCGCCGTCGCATTGGATGTGCCCACGATCGGCCTCTACGGATACACGAATCCGAGGCGCTGCGGGCCGTACAACAAATTTCTCGATTTACTCATTGATAAATACAATGATCCGGGCGAAGAAAATGCGCCAATCAACCGCAGCACCCGGGCCGGCCGCATGCCATCCATAACGGCGGAAGAGGTCATTGAAAAGATCGAACTGGGGCTGAATCGCTACCCACGGAAACACAGATACAAACAGATGGTCAGATGACGGTTATCGAAACGCATCGCACATATCGGTTCGGCTCTGCAGACGGCTTGAGCCACCGGCAAAAGGAAGCGCTCGCCGCCTGTCTGAGCGAGCCGCCGCAAGAGGCGGTATCGGGCATTCTTCCCGGCCGTGCGGGCATCCAAACGGTGGCCCTCGAGGGGATCGGTCGGGTAGTGATCAAGCCCTATTTTCGCGGCGGCATGCTTCGGCATTTCAACCGGCGGACCTATATCAGGATCGGCAGGACAAGGGCGCAGGCAGAATACGAATCGCTCCGACGCATCCGCGCAATGGGGGTCAACGTCCCCGAACCGGTCGCCTATATCTCCTGCGGCCATCTTTTTTATCACGCCTGGCTGGCCACCAAAGCGCTCGAGGCTGTAAAAAGCCTGGCCGAAATCTCGAAAACCGCGCCGGAGCGCGTTCCCTCCCTGATCCCCGAACTCGTCTGCCAGTTGCGCCGGCTGATCGACGAGCAGATCCATCACGTGGATATGCACCCCGGAAATGTCCTGGTAACCCCGGCGGATGCGATCTACCTGATAGACTTTGATAAAGCCAGGAGAACCCGCATCCCGCGTGAAAAACTCGCGCGGCGCTATTGCCGCAGATGGCGGCAGGCGGTGGCCAAATACGGGCTGCCCGCCTCGCTGGATGCGCCCTTTCAGGAACGCCTGCTGGAGGGTGAGGGGGATGGATAAACCAAACGCATCCGCCAGCAACAAAGCCGACGCCGCGCCCTTTGTGCCTTGAAAACGGCTTGTTTCGCGAACTTTGATCAGTTTATCCGGGTGATCATGCAATGGGCCCAGGGCGCCACCGGGGCTTGAGCCATCCCCCCTTAAATGCCGCCGGTGGCCGTCGCAGCGGCCACCGGCGGCAGCGGCATTACTTTTTCATCCGCTTCGAGGCCTTGATCGGATTTACTTTTTGCGCTTTCTCAGTAGATTCCATCGCCACATGGGTGGCCATATTGCAATTGCCGTTTTTCCATTTGGCGGATGGATCCGGGGCCACTGTACAATACCAGCCGCCTTCATATGCCTTCACCCGGTCGCAACCGTTGCAGGATTCGACAATCTGGTAGCAGCAGCCGCCGTTAAATGAGCAGCCATTGGCTGTCATGAATGGACATTCCTCACCTTTTTTAACTGTCGTGCATTTCATCTTCATACCCCCTTCAGTATCCAGTGCCAATCCATGATGGCTTCGTAAAAAGCGATTTATTGCGCTGGCGCCCCATTTTTGCAGAAAGTAACTCTGAAAAGCGTCCGCATTGTCATTTCGAGCGGTAGCGAGAAATCTTTAACAATCAAGATTCCTCGTCACTTTCGTTTCTCGGAATGACAGCAGCGGAAGCTTCTAAGA
>Ga0209925_1000310_pt1 | contig 26454 bp, 27 predicted proteins | sample SalPonR2_A_D1_MG_FD_185702 | JGI IMG/M metagenome (GOLD analysis project Ga0209925, IMG submission 185702) | Salt pond soil microbial communities from South San Francisco under conditions of wetland restoration - Salt Pond MetaG R2_A_D1_MG... ... | reverse complement strand
GCAAGCATTGGCGACTTAAACGATGTAGATCTTTCTGTTACTCCTACAAATGGACAAATACTACAATGGAATGGATCTGCATTTATTCCTACCGATGTATCTATTGTAGGTAGTGGGATAGTTGAAGGTTCTAACTATAGAATTAATGTTGTAGGTGATGATAGTACTGTACTTGTTAATACTAGTACAAATGTTCATTCTGGTATCTTTGATGGCGATTTAACAGGTTCTGTTTTTTCTGATAATTCGGAACTGTTGATTGACGGTGTAAGAGGTACTATTAACGGCGATGTTGTCGGAGAAGACGGTACTTTATTAATTGATAATGTAATCAACACCCATTATGGAATATTTGACGGTGATTTATTAGGGAGTGTTTTTGGAGACAATAGTACATTAATTATTGACGGTGTTAATAACAATGTATCAGCAAATAATTTATCAGTAGAAAATACTATTTCTACTGATACAATAAGCCCACTTTATAATCGGTTAAACATCAGAAGAGAAACTGACATTACAGAAGTTAGAATAGAAAGTTTTCAAACTAAGAACAGGATTAATATCAATACTATAGACCCAACAGGTGACTTGTCATCTTATACAGATTATTACGGTACGCTTAATTTCGGCTATGAAGATGCGACTACTGATAGAGCAAATGCAACTATACGTGGTTCAAGTAGCGACATGCGTATCGCACATGATACTGTAACTGTCTTAATAAACGACGAAACAAAATATTTTACACTTAAAGAAGGTAAATTTGGGTTCGGGACATATACTCCAGAAGTAAAACTAGATGTGCGTGGGCCAATAAGACCAGGTGTTTATGCTGATACAGCCGCTAGAGACGCTGATATTCCAAGTCCTACAGCAGGTATGATGATATTTGTTACAGACGGCGACGGCTCTGGAAATCCACAGTTTCAAGGATATGACGGTTCTAGCTGGGTAGCATTAAACTAATACAAATCAAATAATAAATGAAGCCGTATAAAACTATGATTAGCATTAAAAGCAGTATGCGGCTTTGTTGTATCTGTTAGATATGCATTGCCATTTGCAGGCATATGGTATACCTTATTATCAATAATCATTAAACAGTTTTCGTTTGTTTTTATAGGTATGTGTATTCTTTTGCTACTATCTCGATGCATACTCATACACTTTTTGTGCGGAATAGCCATTAATCTAAAACGACCAAAGTTATATGAATTAGAGATTATATTGTGTACTTCTTCTAAATATGTACCGTTAAGTGTTCTATTTAATTGTGTAAAATCTGTCTGATTTAATTTAATTTCGTTTTCCTTTAACTTTCCGTTTTTGTGAAAGAAGTCTTCTCCAAACTTATACGTTAAACTCCCACACCCTTGGTACCAGACATTTTCAAATGTATCATCTTCTGTATGTTTAAGACTTATTTGATTATGATGCTTATGTAATCCTACAGTATCAATAAGACTGTTACATTCCTGCACTAATTGTTTTATATCAAACGAGTATTCTAATTCTGTAACATACATTACATTTTCCTTTCCATAGCAATATGATCATCTGTCCATTTATTATCTATCTCTACAAAGCCATGTGCTCTAGCCCACGGATAATGTGTGTTACGTATCCACCCAAACAATTTACCACATCTCTTCCAATCTTGGTAATAAGAACTTGTTAATAAATACCAACCAAGCCCTTGACCTCTGTACGCCTCTCTTACATTTAATGTTCGATATCTTACGTGTGTTTCATTCCATTGTACTAACTGTGTAGCGCCTATTAGCATGTCTCCGTCATACAACCCGTATGCGATGCGTTTAGGGTCACTATACGGTGTTGTATGCGGTCCTAGATACTTAATTATTTCTACTATACGCTTATTAGAATCTTTAAAGTGATCAACTTCAATCCAATAATTCTTTAAAGTTTTAAAGTCTATTCTTTTTACGGTTTTGTTTGCCATTTTATTTCATCTACATTATAATTATTTACTAACAAATCAGCAATACCTATTCGGTTAATTATTCCTGCTCGACTAAATCCATTATATTTTTTATCGTGTGTTGTACACAAAAATACAGTATCACTTGCGTTAATATTTAAGTCATTAGCAATTTTTAATTGACGTTTTCTATACTTATTAAATAAATAATCAGGTGTAAAGTTTTCAAGTATTTGATAATGCATATTAATACTTACATGATTTACATATCTGTACTGATTTAATAGTTGCATAGGACCTACATTTATATTTCTATAAAAACAAATTCCAATACGACACTTTCCAGTAGCAAATGTTTTGCTCAAACTAAACGCTACAAACTTAATACATGTATGGTCTACATTTATTAATCCTAACTTAGCTGCACCAAAGTAAGCCATATCTAAAAACAGTGGTATTTGTAACTCATTGCAACGTTCTAATATTTCTCTGTACTGTTTAGGGCTATTTCCGGATGCAGCAAACGGAACACTAAGAATTAGTCGCTGTCCGTGTTTTAATTGTTCAATATTAGTAATAACTGTTGCACCTGTATCTCGATGATAAGGATATTCTCCTTTAAACACTACCAATTCTTTATCAGGATACGCATGAGTAAAGTCTGCAAAAGCACCTGTTACACCGTCTGTTAGCGCCATATCAAAGCGTTCTAATCCCAGTACTGTTGTGTTCTGCCCAGACATTATCCAGCGAACATACAAATCTCTAAACGCTTCTACATCTGATTGATCAAAAGATAGATTAGAATGATACTGAGCAATTTCTAAATCTGGTATAGGTAATGGCTTGTATGATATCATAGAAGTTTTCTTAATTTTTGTGGCAAAGACTGATCAATTTTAACTAACCACTCATCGTAACTACGAAGTTCCATTTCGATTCCTTCAGGTCTACGTCTCGCCCATTTAAAATCAAATGCTACTAATTGACCATTTCGCAATGTCATATTGCTTAAACTACCATTTCGTTTGTACACATTTTTTTGTTTAAAAAACTTATACATTTCTACTACTTGTTCTACAATATTAGGTACAACTTTGTTTAACTGCGTTTTTATACAAAGTAGATCAGGATGAGTATACTCTTGTATAATAGTTCTAGTTTTATAATTTATGTCTACAGTTTTAGGTACCCAGTCGCTTTCTAATTCTTCTAACCAATAAATTTCATGCATAAAGGCATTTTGTATGTCATATTTAGATTTAGTAGTAATATTTCCGCTACAAGTTACAGCATTTTCTTTAAAGTGTCGTTTCACTAAATTATTATGCTTATCTATGTAAACTTCAACTGTTGTTCCTAAACCGTAATGCGGTGACTTGTATAACTCAAACATCGCTTACTAAAATTGTTAATCCTTTCTTAATACCTTTAAAGTAACTTCCGCAATGCAACAGACTACTATCAAATATTAATGCTTCGCCTACTTTCCAGGGTACTACTTGTTTAACGCTTAAACCTTGTACTGTTTCATACGGTAAATGTGCCAAGTAGTTCATGTAATCATCTTTATCAAACGGAAGTGAAGTTAAATTTTTTACACCAGAATAACTAGTTTTACGTAAATTATATACAGGATCAGGCCAATATTTGTAAATGCTGCCTATCATAAAATGACTTGCATCACCGTGCCATTGTTGATTAAAAATAACTGTATTGTGATCCTCTTTTTCTGTTAACGGTATAACTATATTATATTTAGGAGATAATTCTCCTAATTCTTCTTTTTTTCCAGTATCAGTGTGTATATGAAAAGGATTAGGTGTTTCAAAAAAATTACCTCCGGTAATAATTCCTTGAATTTCTAAATCTTCTAATATCCAATTAAAACATTCTTTTGGAAATTTATAATTTATAACACCATGTAATTTTTCTACACGTTTGCTATTATTGTAAATAGATTGTATTCTTTGGAGTTGCGTACTAGTAATATTATTTTTTTTGATCATTTTTTAACCTAGTTTTATCCTTATAGTTCATACTTTTTATTTTTGTAGTTGGAATATCTGCTGCACAAATACATGCCTGTTTAGTACAAATTACCGGTGATTTACTAACTGCAAAATCTGTATATATATTTCCAAGATTTTTAACACGGCAAGCAGCATTATAAACCTCTCCATCTGATTGAATTTTAAGAGAGTTAATTCCCGACCAACATATCCAGTTTTTGAAAAAATTTTCTTTATTCATTAATATTTCATTTTTATTTACATCAAATTTCGAATCATATGTATATACAGTTGTGTCTTTGTCAAATGAAACTGGAATTTGTTTTAAATAATCTTCTTCTTCTTCGCTGTAATAACCGTTGTCATTCTTCCAGTCTACATTTCCGTCATCAGTGAAAATAAAAGTCGGTATTGTATCTTCATATGGTTTAGTCCACCTTACTATACCTTTTTCTAAATCATTCTTATCAAAAGCAGGACGTATCCTTCTTACAATTACAGTAATATCTAAGTTTCTTAATTCTTCAATTAATGGTATTAACTGATTAAAAGCTGTTGGTAACATCATCATATGGACATTTATTTTTTTATTATAATCAACTGATAACTTTTTAATTGTCTCAGGAACTCTTTCTTTTTTTGCATATTCAACATGATAACTAATTGTAATATGATCTACAAATTGAATTAACTCTTTATAATATTTAAAACTTCTACTACCATTTGTAGTTATCGAAGTATATTTAATTTGCGGGAAAGATTTGACGTATTGACAAAATTCTATTAAATGTTTACATAATGTAGGTTCACCACCTGTTATATCTAAATATATTGTTTTGTCAGTAATTGATAATAATTTATCAATTGTTTGTTTCATTATATCTAAACTAGGAAATTTAGAAAAATTATCATGGATAAATTCTGTACAATAGGAACAATTAAAATTGCAACGTTTAGATATCATCCATTCTACACGTATAATATTATCTCTATTAGCATTTTTTGGTTCTATTGCAACTATATTAGACATTTTTCCTCACCGTGATAGATCTGGCATTTACACTACATTTTTTCCAACATTCTTTTGTAATATTTTTTCCTGTTTTCCATGCAGTTTCTAATTCGTTCGAAAAAAATTCATGATTTAAAATCTCATCTAATTTATATTTTTTTATATTATTAAATTCAGTTCCATGACGTTCAGCAATCTCTTTCATAGTATTAAATCCTGATAATTCAGGATAATATTCGCTTATATATGTGCAAGGCCAAAGTCTATATGTAGGACTTACAAACATTTTTTTTTGAGCCTTCCAATCACATTTAATGCGCAAATTATTAGGAGGAGTTTCACTATCTAAATACGTACCATTATAGTCATATGAATATTTGCTATCTTTAGGCGGATATAGTTTACTCATATTACCATTTATATCTGTATATTCAAATTGATTCTTATCTTTAAATCTACTAGTTTTTCTGATTATAAAATCTCTAAATCCTAAACTTTCAGCTATTTTTTTTGCTTCATCTACTTGATGTTCGTTATGTCGAAAAACTATATATTCCCATTCTGCTGTGCCGCCTGAGGAAATAAATGCCACGGCATTCCTTTTTATTTTTTCAAAATCAGTTTTTTGTCTATATATATGATTAGTGTCGCCAAGACCGTCAATGTTAAAGGTAACTATATCTTTACTATCTAGAATATTTGCTAATTCTTTCCACCATGTTACACTGCGTAAGCTTCCATTGGTATGTGTAATAATTTTTGCCGAAGAATGGGTTTTTATATACCTTACGAATTTAAGAAAATCTTTATGCATTAACGCATCGCCAAACTTACCGTTGAAAAGTATACATTTTAAATTTGCAAGAATTTCAGGTGTAAAAAAATTCTTAAATATATCAAAATCAAAGTCTAACATAGGTAACTGTTTGTTAGGAGCTCTAGTATCCCAGTTTTCATTGTATCTACTACACATAGGACAACCAGCATTACATCGTGTAGTTAATTCAATTGTAAATTGTTCTATTTCATTTTTTTGAAGGTACATTGTCGATCCATTCTTTATATTTTAAATCAGATACCTTTCTTGTAAATATCTCAGGACCACAAAAACATCCGTCTTTGGTGCATTTTATAGGTTCTGATGGCCAATTTATAGTCTCGTATACGTTTCCTAACGATTTGCCGACGCCGCAGCCTCCTCGATTAATTGTACCATCAAACCAAATTTGAAAATAGTCTAACCCTATCCAACAATACCATCCTTTGAAATCGTTAAGTTTATGATGTATCATGTAGTTGCCTGAAGGTAATTCTATTTCCCCTTCTGTTGTTAACCCTCTTCCTAACATTTTATTAGAAATCTTAGGTTCATTGTCTTTCATCCATGATATCATTTCTTCAGAATAAGCTATAGCATCAGGATCAAAATCCGGCGATGCTGCTTTTTCTCTTATTTCTCTAATACTATAAAAAACATTATTATCCTTAAGAGTTTTAACTACATTTTTTAACCTTTCAAAATATTTTGCATGATACATAATCTGTACACGTATTTTTTTATCGTATATTTTGTGAAGTCTAATTATCTTATCCAAAAGTTTTTCGTCATTAGCATATTCAAAATGATAGGATATTGTAATATGATCATTATATTTCATTATTTTATTATAGTAATTAAAATTACGTGTACCATTAGTTATAAAACCTACACGTCTAATATTTTTTTCAACCTTTAACCATTCTAAAAACTTATCAAAATCAGGTATTATAGTAGGTTCGCCGCCTGAAAAATCAAAAAAGCAGTTTGAAGGAGGTATATGTTTAAAGATATTACTCGCTGCTAATTGCATTTTTTCTAAAGAAGGTCTTTTACTAATCTTATCATGTAACATATCGCTACAATAAGAGCAATCATAATTACAACGCTTGGTGATATACCAATTAAAATGTTTATATTCTAAATATTCATCAAAATTTCGTTTAACTGCTAATAAATTGCTCATTAATTTTCCAGTAACTATTACCTCTATGCTTGTCTACCTTAGTAATCCATTGTTTAAATTTATCAAAATTACCCTCTGGTAGTTCTTTTAATGCATTAATAATGTGATCAAACTCTGTATAAGATTGTAATTTTTTTATTGTAAGTTCACGCTGCCATGATTTTAAATTTTTTATACTTAAATGATCTGGATAGTCTAATAATCTAAATAATATATGACCTCTATCTTTCCACCACTCTACTAATTCAGGTAAATGATAAACATTTAATATACTCACTACGCAATTAACACTAACACTAATACCAATATCAATTGTTTTATTTATATTTTCTTCTAGTTCACTCCATTTACTGAGATATCTAACATAGTCACTAACTTTGCCGATACCGTCTATACTAAGTATAAATTCAACTTTTTTAAATTGTGCAAACAAATCCTTAAACTGTGTAGGATCTGTTGTATTATTGACAATGTATACTAATGTTATATTTTTAGCAACATCAAAATCAATTAATTGTTGTAAAAACTTTTTATGATCAGGCATGATAGTAACTTCGCCGCCAGCAAGTTTAATACGCTTCAAATCTTTTACTAGATTCCAGCTTAGTTTAATATCAATATCATCTTGTGTGTTTTTTTGTGCGGTACCAAATATTTTTTGTTCTTCTGCTATCCATTTCGAACTGTTATGACTACTACAAGTAACACACGCTAAATTACATAAATTACCCATGTAGATATCTAAGTCTGTTAATTTAGCAATACCGTCATCAACTTCGCGTTCATTCCAAAAATGTCTATGACTTTTGCCGCCGTTGTCTTCGTGCATCTGGCACTTCCAACACCCACTTGGACGTTTGCTAGGATTATTTCTTATGGCTTCAAATTCTTTAGAATTGAACACATCAATAACGTCTACTAAGTTATCTACCTTATTAGTCAACTCAGTACGATCATACCAACAGCACGGTCTAGCTTTACCGTTGTTGATATACACATTTCTAAATTGAGCCATACAATATGCCATTATTTAAAAAATCCTGTAAAACTTATTCTTCTATGCTGTACACGATTTACTTTATGCAATCCACCTTTTATTATAACTAATCTGTTAGGTAGTGGTTCATAATATTTTCCGATACCAGGTGTCATTACATCCTGCCTATGATCAAAAACTGTACCATTATTACTTACTATATCTTCTGAATCTGTTGTAAATAATTGTCCGCCCCATTCACTTCGCCACTCGTCATGAAGATAATAAGAATATGATGCTATACTAGAATAATCTCTATGCCAGCTAATTTCTGCACCCGGTTCATAAATATGGACCATTAAAGAAAACTCCTGTGTAGGCAAAATTACTTTGCTCATTTCTTGGAAAAAATCTTTAAATACTTTCGGGTTACTTGCCCAATACTTACGAGTTGTCTTATAAATATTACCCGTATCTAGTTTGTAAGCTACATCATCGCCTAAAGGAATACGTTCGTAAGATTGTTGCTTTGCTTCGTCTTGTAGTTTTTTAAAAATGTCATTAGGTAAAAAATTGTCAATAACTTCTATCATTTTTTGTATCTTCCATTGATGTATTACTGTCACTAAATGCCATTATTTTACCAGAAAAATTATTTTTAATATAATCTAATGCTGTATTAAGTCTAAGTTTTCTTTCTTGAGAATCCAGTATTTCTCCATTTTCTAATTTTCTTGTCCATTGCGTCCCTGTCTCTACATTTTGTATATTCAATTCTTTTGCTTGCTTACTTAATCCTGTGTCAGTAGAAAAATATAATTCGTTTACAACTGCTCTATCAATAACATCTGTGTAACCTTTATCATTTATCATTTTAAGCATATTCATTGTTTCTTCAAAGTCTGCCTTTGTTTCTGTTGGGTATCCTACAATTATTAGTAAGTTAATTTTTAATCCATATTTTCGACACATGTCAAAAGTATATAAGATTTCTTCTTCTGTTTCTGTTTTACCTATATGATGACGTACAGATTCACTACCAGCTTCTATACCAATTTTTAACCGAAAGAACCCGCTTTTAGCCATTAGTTCGAAATCGGTCTCTTTTGTTTGACTCATAGGCCTAATCCTATAAAAGCAAACAATTTTTGGAATATTATCATTATCTTCATCGTTTAGTTCAGCAAGTCTGTTAATAAGTTTTCTATATTCTCTTAAACTTCCATTAATTAAACTATCAGCAAATTCAATAAACTTAGGTTTATATATCTGTTGAATTTTTTTAACTTCTTCGGCAAACTTTGCACCATCTTTAAATCTATATTTCATTAAAGCTGGTACATTACAAAAACTACAATTATATACACATCCTCTTGTTCCAATTAAGAATATCCTGTTTTGCGTAGGATATAAGTTTTGATATTTTTCAAATGGTATATCACTATAATCAGGAGCAGGCAGATTAGCAAATTCTTCATTTGATATTGCATGTGGATTATTTGTATTCAAACTAGGATGATCAAACTTTCCTTCTAATACATTTAAAAATGCTTCCTCTCCATCGCCTACTACATGATAATCAATCCAACCGTTGCTAAGAGCTTCATCTCCTAATTCAATAGCAGCAGGGCCGCCCATAATAATTACTTTATCTGTACGCTGCCTAAGTTTTTTACAAATTTCACCTAGCCACCACTTACTTGCCCAGACATGTGTACTAAGCCCAATTATTCTAGGATTTAACGACAACCACTCGGTTATCCAAGAATCAATAAGTATATCTGTATTGTATTTTTTTTTAAATTCGTTATTAAATTTATTGTAAGGCCAATTATGAAAATCTTGTTCTTCCATTTGTTCTACTAGAGAGATACTAGGATTAAAACAAGTAACGGTATATCCTTTATTTTGTGCAAATGCTTTAAGAAGCGCAGGTCCAATATGCGGACCAGTTAACGACAACGGAGGAACACTTATTATTACACTATCAATCATGAAACATAAACCCATTAAGAGGAAAGATGTCTAAAAACTTTTTGTTAGACGATATATCATATTTATCAAGCCAAATTTTACCTTTTTGTATCATTTCTAAATCAGGCTGTAAATGTGCCATACTAGATGTCAACTCTAATACATGTGTTTTATAACTTTCAAATCCGGCGTAATCTTGATCTTTAATTATATTAATTGCATTATTTAATCTAGTACCATAAGTTTTTAAATAAAAATATTCCGGCTTATGTACATAATTATAATGAGGCTGAACATTTTTATAATTCTTTTCTGCTAAAAATTGCATTATTTTGTCTAAATACAATAAATTAGTTATGTTTAAAGCAATGTTACATCTCATTCGTCCGAGGTTATGCCTATCTTGAAAACGTTTCATAAAACTATCCAAATTTTTTTCAAATCGATTCCAATTCATTCCTGTACGTACATATTCTCCTTGATTGTACATCCCGTCAATACTAAATCGCATAAACAATTGGTGACCTCTGTCTAATGCTGCTTCTATTTTATCTTCAAATCTAGTTCTTATAGTATCGTTATAATACATATTTGTACTAAAGCTAATTATTTTTGAACCTTCGCTTATAGGCTTGCTAAGTAGCAAATCAAATATTTGATCAAACTCTTTGTGAAGTACAGGTTCTCCACCAAACAATTGAAATGTCTTAATATCTTTATAGTGTCTATCAGAAAATTCTAATATCTTTTTAGAAACGATGTTTCCTCTGAACGATCCTAATTTATTAGGATCTATTGGTTGTTCTGTTTCCCATAAACTACTGCAATTACTGCTACACATAATACATTTAAGATTGCATAGATTACTAAATTTAATCTCGAGAACTTCCGGCACTTTTACAAAGTCTTGAGGTGTATATTTGTGAGCTTTGTCTTGTTTTAATACTTGCCTGTAACTTTTTGCAGAATTATTTTCTGCATCCCAACAACGTATACAAGTAGGGTGTTCTATATTGTTACGTAACGATTTTCTTTGATCAATTAATTCTTCATGGTTGAAAAAGTTAAAATCTTCTAGTTTTTTATATTCTGCTCGCGGACAACTACGCCACCATCCAAAGCCAGTATCAATACTGTACATACTCCAAGGAAATGTGCATAGTTTATGATCTGTCATTGAATAGGATCCAAACTTAAATTATTAATATTGATTCCAGCAGGTTGATCGATTATCCATTCAACATAATACGCAACTTGATCTAAATCTAAACAAGTACGTTCTGGATTTTCTTCTTGTCTATTTTGCATTGTTCCTATACTTAAATGTGTAACTTTAGGTTTATTATCCCATACTCCTGCAATACTAAATCCGTTACTCCACTCTTTCAATGCTAATTTTTCATAATGATACCTATTAGTTTTTCCTCGACGAACGTTATCAGTGGTACTACCAATATTAATGATACGTTTATTATTTTCTCCTTTTGATTCCCAGTGATGCCATAAATTATGAGCAATTAAAGTTTGTCTAAAAAAGAAATTTGCGTACAAATTGATAAAGATATCACAGTCTCTTATTTTTTTAACAATACCTTTTACATTGCTTTCATCGTTAAAATCTACTCCTGTTTCTCTACTTAAACACAAACATTCGTGTCCTTTTGCTTCTAAACGATTTACAATGTACTTACATAAGTCTTTATTTCTATTACCTGTGAGTGCTATTTTCATAATTCTACCGTTTTATTTGTTACTCTATTTTGTATTCCACATATTTCAGCACACTTGATATTCCTTCCGTCATTAATTGTTTTTGACCAACTATCTTGTATAGCTGTAAATACAGGATTTGTGATTATAGTTTGTATATCATTATATTTAGTTATCAAAAGTTTATCAATCGGTAAACCCGAATAACGTTGAGGTTGTTCTTTTACATCACTATAAATATAACAACACGGATATACTTCACCGATAGATGTTACAAATATTTCATTTGTTTTTTGTATCTGACATATTATTGTACATGAATCTAAATCTTTTGTTGTTAATGATTTAGGTACAAATGTATCCGGGGGATATAACCAGTAATTAGGAGTATTGTTTCCTAGATCTTTTACTGGAAATTTATATTCGTTATCATAAAGTCTTCTAAATCTATTAGTTTCTTTGACATTAAAAGTTTTTATACCTAATTCTTTTGCTAATACCTTTGCAGTATCTATTTGATGTTGATTGTGTTTAAATTTAATAAACTGCCATTCTGAATATCCTCCAGCTTTAGTAAATGCTCGAATATTATTTAAAAGCTTGTTCCATTTAACATTGCGTCTATAAATATGATTTGTATCTTCTAAACCGTCAATACTAAAGGAAACAGAACATTTCTCGGAGTTTAAACTACTTGCAAGATTGCTCCACCATTGCGTATCCCGTATTCCTCCATTAGATTCTACAGAAATAAATACATCCGGGTTTAATGATTTAATATACGAAATAATCTTAGGCAAATCAACAGCAGTACAAGGATCTCCATATACACCACAAAATAGCCATTCTTGAATTTGTTGTACAAAAGATTTTTGAAATAATTCTTTAAACTTAAAAATACTCATTGATGTATTTGTTAAGTAAGGAAACATTGAGACGCCGCCGCCTTGAAATCTCGCACACATAGGGCAAGCAGCATTACATATATCACTAACTTCTATATGAACCTTACGTATATCTTTATATTTTAACATCTTAACATTGCTTCCTTTTTGGAATTTTACTATCGGCGCTGCTTACACAACTTTTTGTAATGCAAGGTGCCGGTTTATCAAAAAGTTTAAATCCTGTTTCTATGTTACCAAGTGGCACATCATGACAAGAGTATGAACGTTTAACACTTCCGTCAGGCTCTCGTATAATAATTCCTTGATATCCTGCATTGCAACTCCATCCTTCAAACTTATTAAAATTAAAAGCATTAAACCGTTCTGCTTGATCCATGTACCATTTCTTGCCTGCAGAATCTTTTAGTTCTACTTGCATATTCCACGGAACACTAGCATCATTGGTGCCGATAATTCCCTTAGGAATTTGAAAGTTAGGCTTAGGACGATCTGCCCACTTGCGTTTTACTTCGGTATATGCTCGCTGTGGCATTCCATTATAAAGTTTATCAAGTTGGTCTTTAGTGTATCCCTCAACAACTCTCGACGCCGTAGGGTCAGACTGCGGTTTAAGGGTGACATTAATTCCTTGTTCGTGAAAGAAAAGAGCATTTTCCCAATCTCTTTCAAACCATTCCGGAACCATAACTTGATTAATTGTAACTTGGACATCATTCTCTTGACAGAATATAAGTTTATCTGCAAAATCCTGCATTTTTTTAGGTGTGTTAACATGTTCAGTGTGTAAACTTGCTGTAATGCTTGCTCTATGAAAGGACTTTACACACTCTACATACTCATTAAACCAAGACATATTGCGACTACAATTTGATGTCATATGAACACTAGTATAATTAGTATTTTTAACATCGTCGGCGAGATATTTTAATATATTTAAATATCCCGGATGAAAAGTAGGCTCGCCGCCGCTTAACGAAAAATGGAAACTATCGAATCCATTTGCTCTAGCTTGCTTTTTGATCTCGTCAATAGTGGCAAGACAAAGTTCTGTAGGACGGTGGTCTTTTCGGTCACTACGAGCGTAAGGCCAACAATAACTACATCGATAGTTACAGAACCGACCAAGTAACCAAGATACAGTAAAGATATCACGATATAGCAAGGTTCTTTGACCCACTTGAACAATGTCGTCAAATGGTATTTTTGTAAAATCATAGTTGCTCCATTTTAGATCTTCGGCCATGTTTTATTATAATACACCTTATAATTTTTGTCAATTATTTTTATACCTAAACTTGTTTGGTTTACCCGGTTCTGTATATTCAATATCAAAACCCCAAGCTCGTTCTTGACACCACCAGCACTTTCCACATTGATATTCTATTTTATCAGTACACGATTTAGTAATCAACAATAGTTTTGTTTTAATATTTTTTATCTCTGTGATTTCACAGACACCTTTTTTATCAATATTTCCAAATGGTGTTAAGAAATCAAAATCTATATTTTCAAGTTTCATTGTTTTCAGTTTAGGCTGATTACTAGTTCTATCTAACATAGGTTTTATATAGTATCTATCAGGTTCTATAAATTTAAAATTACTATCTTCTGGTGGATTAGCAGTTACTCCGTGTACATGACCTTGTATTTTTCCTTCTTCAAACAACTTATGTCTAACTTTATTATTAAAATAATTTTTAGCACCCCCAGTTCTCATTGTTGGTTTAATAGTATGTTCTATATAAACATCAGGAAATCTTCTTTTAATAAAATCAATTACTAGCATTGCATGATATGCTGCCGTTTCGTCTGTCTTATTAGGTACTGTTATTGCATATATTTTTAAATCTAATTTATTTTTTTGTATATATTCGGCAATAATGTATAATAGTGTTGCACTATCGATACCTCCTGATAATTCAAAACTAAGTCCTTTGTATTTTTCCAAAGGAATTTCTATCGTGTCTTGTGTTGTTTTAAGTATTAGCATTATTAATATCCTCGATTATTTTTACTCTATATAATCAACAAATCTATTATCTAATTTTTTTAATGATGTTTTTCTTATATTATCTAATTCACTATTATATTTAATGAAGAGATTAGTGTTCTTTTTTAAGTGCGATATATTTTTTAAAAGTGTTATTAAATAATCTATTTTTAAATCTGTATCGATAGAACTAAATTTTTTTTCTATTTCCTTGATTACTTCATATCGATGTTTGTTTTTAATTGCACTAAGATTGGTGTAATTTGCTACACTATGATTAAAATCTAGATGAAACGTATAACCTTCTTTTTCTAAATTTAAAAACCAATACAACATGTCAGATAGATTGAATATATTATAAGGAGTTAAAACTATATTAAATGCATACTTAAACGAAGGTTGTTCTCTCATAATATTAATAATATTCTTTTCTACTTTTTTAAAATTAGCGTTAGTTCGAATATAATTATAAGTTTCATAAACTCCATCTAAGCTAAAATGTATAGTAACTTTGTCAAAATTGGAAATTACAGTTTTAAATTTTTTATTTAAATTAGTTGCATTTGTTGTAAATCTTAAATGCTGGACTTTTTTATATTTTGATATCTCATTTAATAATTTAAAAACATTTTTGTCAATTGTAGGTTCTCCGCCTAATATTTTTAATGTATGAATTTTATTATTTTGAATAAAATCTATAACTTGATCCATATCAAAGTCATAATTATTTACTATAGGATGCCATTTTTGCATTGACGGATTCTTTAAAAATTCTTCATTTATTAAATTACTGGCTGTAGGAAAACACATTCTGCATTTCAAATTACAATCACTACCAGGACGAATATCAAGATAAATAGGTCTTAATATTTGATTTAAATCTAAATTATCTTTTTTTATTTTGTTAAGATAATTATCAGCATCATTATCAATACCGATATCCTGTTTATATTTACATCTATGACATCCTTTTGGCCAAATACCAGTTTCGAGTTTGCGTTTTATATCTGACAATTCAGGACTTTTTAAATATTCATCAATTGAAGTATATCTTTTTCCGAATTTACTCTGATCAAATACACAACACGGAAATATATTATTTTGTTGATTTATAAACATACTTGTGTGAGGAGCATTGCAAATTAATTTATTCATTCTTTATCACCAAATTCTTATATGTTTCTTCTTTGTACTTAGTTTGTCTTAAATCCATAGGATCAGTACATCTATCTTTTTGACATATTACTGGTTCAGACGGCGGATCAAAACTTTCATCCATGGTGTATATGTTTCCTAAAGAACCACCTTGAAAACAGTTGGCTATAAAAATATCACCGTTTGGTGCAACTTTAAGTAATGATATTCCTGCATAACATCGCCAGCCTTTGAAGTTTGTTTTATATTCATAATTTAGCTTATTATAATGATAATCTTCAGTAGTTATTGACCCATTGCTATTTTTTATATAGCCTTCTAACCATTTTCGTTCTTTTTTAACACCTTGGTATAAATTTTCTAATGTTGTTCTGTCTTCATCACTGTACCATCTTTCTTCTCTTTCTAAAACTTGTGTAAAGTCTTCAGAATTGCTTTGATCAGGTGATACTTTTGTTTCGTTTGAAATATCAGTAGTCGGAGGCTTTATTCGCCATTTGTAATTTCCGTTATCTGTTTTAACTTTGTTCTCTTCTACAAAATATTTGCTTTGAGGACGTATTACTCTGTGTTCAATTCTTTCTATACCAACTTTTTTAAACTCTTGTGTTAGATCCGCAATTTCTTTATTAAATCCTGGCAAAACCATAAATCGTGCAATAAATTGTTTAGGCTGTGTTTCGCCTAACTCCCATCCAGCTAAATGAGATTTATTCCATTTTAATCTCCATTTTTCAAGATCGATTGCTTTTTTCTTATATTCATCTAATTTCGGAGTTATATGTTCAAAGTGCATACTGTATGTAATATTGTCAACTAACTCATACATTTGATAAAGATACTCTAAAGTTCTGCTCCCATTAGTACACACACTGATATGATACTTTTTATCTTGCAAGTATTCTAATAATTTAATAAAATCGGGATTAAGTGTAGGTTCGCCTCCTGTTAGGCTCCAGTGAATATTTGTACCATATCTTTCTACAATCTTATCAACAAAAATTTTCATTTTTTCAAAAGGCACATGAGCACTATAGTTGTCATGAATAAAGTCAGCACAATAGCTACAACTAAAATTACATCGTTTACCGATATACCAATCTATCATCATAGTGTTTAATTTATTATGTTTATATTTTACAGCTACTAATTCAGTCATCGAAAACCTCCTTTAAATGAGGGAAAGTTTTTGACAAGCTTTGATTTCTTTTTTGATCTAAAACTTTAGTATATTTTATCAATTCCTGCTTACTTCCCGGTTTAGGTATTTGTGAACTTGACAGATATTTCATCAAAGTTTCTAATCCGTCTAAAGATTTTGAATCTATTTTTTCTGTTAAAGGACGCAGTTTTTCTATTGCTTCAAGTCTTTTAGATAAGGGAACATGTTCTATTCTCATGAGATTAGGACTAGTTACAGGGTCGCTGCGCCACCAAAGATCTAACATTCTATGTTTATTAGTATAATCTATAAACCATTCTATTAATTTGTGCATAGTGCAGCAATTGTAAACCATAACTGTGCTTGTTATCCATTTTTTCCAATGATTACCTAACCCGTTTAGAAGTTTTAAATTTTCTTCTATTTTAGTCCAATCACTACCATGACGTATATAATCATTTTCTTCCTTGTATGCATCGATGCTTACTCCGATCCAACCACTTTGAAATTTATCCCACAAATCTATATGACGCTGTTTTAGTGCGTGAATGTTTGTATGAACATGAATATGTATGTGATCGCTATGTCCACTTTCTACGATTTTTTCTATGACTGTCCAAAGTCTTTTATCATTTGTAGGTTCGCCGCCGTGAAGTTCTATGTATTTTATATCAGCTAAGTTTTCAAAAAGTTGATTTAAAAAATAGTCACTATCGCCTAAATATCCAAATTTATTAAAATTCAAAACAGCAGTTTCGGTATTTTTCATAACACTGTCTGGTAGTTCATCTTTAAACTTTGCAAACTCTTCCCTCATTTTGCTGCTTGTTTGCGGTATACACATTCTGCAGGCTTCGTTGCATATGCTGCTTAAACGCAATTCCCACCAAACAGGCTTAGTATGCATGTATCCATTATTAGCTATTGCTTCGTCGATCAAGTGTTTATTATCATCATAGTGTTTGTTAATTACTGCTTGACGTTTGCTCATAGCACCATTTGCATCTTCTTGATAACAGGTTTCACAAAATGGAATATATTCTCCTCTGATCTTTTTCATACGATAATCTCGCATAAAATCGCTATTCCATATATCTTCAACTGAATCTTTTGTTAAATTCCAATAGTCTGCAGGCTGCTCTAAAATATTATCTTCTGTACTATTTTTCTTAATAGGAGGCATGTCCATTACTTGACTACACGGTTTTACTTGTCCGTTTGGACGAGAATTTAAAGTCATGAATGGCAGAAGACAAAATTTAGGATTATCTTTACAGCTCATCAAATATTCCTTCAAAATCTGGATTCACAGCAAAAAAGTTTTGGTTACGTTTGTTATCTAAAAATTCGTTATAGTATTTTAAATCTTTTAATAAATGGCTATCGTCTTTGCTGTACATATAACGAATTTGTGATTCAATACTTTCTTTCATTTTACCATGAAACTTATTATGTCTTGTTAATTTTTCTGCTACTCGCTCTTTGTATTTAAGAGGCAAGACAGTTGTACTAAGTTGTTGTGGAAATGTTAAGTGAGTAGGATTAATCCATTGATTGGGATCAAAATCTGTAGCAGCATACTTGTTCCAATTTTCTATCCACCACTCAAAGCTTTCTGGCATATTTAAAATATTATTAACGCTTACAGTGCTGCGCAATCCTATTCTACAATCAAACTCATGTGTAAGAACAAAAAACTTTTGTATAACACGTTCTGCATCTTTCCATTTGCTCGGATATCTTATTAATTCCCATGTATCTCCAATTGCATCGAAACTTGCTGCAATTTCAATATATTTAAACTTTTTCCATTTTTCAATTGTATCACGTTTCGGTTCAATGGTTAAATTAGTACTGTAATTGAGATACATATCTTTAACAGTTTCCTGTTGAGATAATTTGTCTAATAATTTAAAATGATCTGGAATTATGAGAGGTTCGCCGCCTGTAAATTTAATATGAACAATTTTATTAAGAAAAGGATCTACACTGCTAATATCACTCTTTGTTCTTTTGTCCTTGCTCCATGTTGTTCCATACATTTCTTTCTCGTCGTCAAACCACTTCCAAGCATATCTGCTGTCACACATACGACAAGACAAATTACAGTCGTTTCCTATAGCAAGTTCTAACCATCTTATTTCTGGTTTATCTAAATCATTAATTAAATTATCAGGATGAAGCTCATGCATATCATTATATCTTTCACGCAAGCTACGCTTGCCGCTCTCTTCTTCTTGATAACAACGTATACATCCGGGCACTTTTTCTCCTGACATCATCTTAGATCTAACGTCATTCATAAAATTGTCTTCGAATATATCTTTTAGTAATTTCGAATTTAAATTATTTTCCTTTTCTGTGTCTTTATCCATACGAAAACGACAACAAGGTTTAACTCTACCTTGAGGATCTATAAATTGATGCATCCAAGCCATAGAACACCAAGTTTTACTATGCATTAATAAAGTCCTTTCGGTAATTTGTACCAATCTTTGATAGCTGCATATATCTCAGGACATGTAGTTTTCCAATTTGTATTTCTTCTTTTGTCCAAAGTATCTAAAAAGTGCAAACAGTTACTTCTCCATTTTGTTAGTTCTTGTTCACTGTACTCGATTTCATACATATATTCAATATATTGATCTAATATTCTACAAGCATGATCTACTTTTTGATCCCATGATGCTCCGTTACTATCACCGATCATACTTTGATAATCTGTGTTAAGAAACTTTTCTTTATATTCTGTAAAATGCTTGTGAATTTCTTTTTTAAAACTATCAGGCAAAATATTAACATTTAAATATGCAGGTCGATGGACCGGATGAGGACTCATAATAGGTTTTTTAGCCCACGGTCCGATACGAGATAAGTTATTTTTCATAATATATTCGATAAATTCAGGAAGATGCCATATGTTTAAAATCTGTATAGTTGATGTAATATGAACATCGTAATTTCCTTCGACTGTACTAAATTTCTTTAAATTTTCCTCAATTTTACGCCACTTGCTCGGAAATCTAATTAAATCATTAACATCGCCTATGCCATCTATACTTACACCCATTATTATGTTTTTAAAATGTTTCCAGATGTTCCAGGCCCGTTCAGGAATATTTGTAATATTGCTGTTATATTCTATAGTAAGTTTATGTGCATAACCTTCGTCGACACACTTTTGTAAAAAATCATAATGAGAATCTATAATTAAAGGCTCGCCGCCTACAATGTACAACTTTCTAAACTGGTCAATGTGTGCTTCTATCTGTTTCCATAATATTGGATCATCACTCCATTCGTATACATTATTTTCTGGTACAAGTTTTCCTTTTGGTCCTTTTATGAGGTTTATTTTTTCTTCGCTATCACGAAAACTATTATATCCCCAAACAGCATTATAATCATCATACCATTGATTTGAATCTGTAGGAGAACACATAACACATTTTAAATTACATAAATTACCAAATCTTATATCTAAAAATGACGTGGGAAAATCATCTTTTTTAATTGTTCCGTCTTCGTCAGTTAAATTTTTTGCTTTTTTATAACTCGGATAGTTCTCATTTTCTATAATATCAGCTAACAATGATCTTTCATAATGATTGCGACTTTGCATTCCGCTGTTGAATTCTCTTTTGCATCTAAGACAAGGTTCTGGCCATTTTCCTTCTAACATTTCTTTTCGAACTGTTTTCATAATCGGATTATTAACTACTGTACCCCAATCATCAGTGCCTATATGAAGTGCTTGGCCGGTTTCATCACGCAAAATGCCTCTGCTATCACTTGCTGCACTGTGACAACAAACTCTAAAGGTTCCGTTGGCCTTAATACTTAAATGACTCCAAGGTAACGGACACCAGCTATCTGGTGCGCCTGCGTTGTTTTCTATATTTTTCTTTTTGCTACTCATATAATTCTGCAATTTCTGGTAATGATTTTCGCCAATTGGTTTTTCTAACTTTGTCTAAATCTTCTAAATAGTTAAAAAGAGTATACTTATGTTTATTCCATAGGTCTTCTTCCATCATAAAATTAACATAGAATTCTGCTTGTTTTATATTTTTTAGTTTTTTTGCTATTTTTTCTTTAAATGATTTTGGAAGATTTTGAACACTAATATGTTCAGGAGCAGTAACATAATTTGAAAATCTAAAAGAAATATTTGGATATTTCTTGGTTACATATTCTAATAACTCGTCTAAAACATAAAAATTTAGATTATAACAGGTCCAATTAAAAAACGAAAATTGTATATCTTTATTGTTAATGTAATTTAAATTTTTATCAATAGTAGTCCAGTTGTTTGGAAATCTTAGAAATTCTGCTCTTTTACTAACTGCATCTAAACTTATTCCGATATCTAACTTAAAACAAGAGATTTTATCTATTACAGATGGAGTAATTAATGTTCCGTTTGTTATATAGTGCAAAACAAAATCAGTTTGATTATTTTGTATGCACCAGTCTATAAATTGATTATGTTGTTTACTTGCAAATGGTTCGCCACCTAAAAAATTTATCTTTTCTATATCATTTATGTTATCTTTTAGATAATTCCAAACACTATCAGAATTAATCCAGTTGTTGTCCATTTTATAGTTTTCAGTATTTTCATACTTGTCCAAAAGATCTTTGTCTTCATACCATTTGCTGCTATTTCCAGTCCAACAATGTACACATTTTAAATTACAAATATTGCCTATTCTTACATCTATTTCTTTAGGAGTTTTATTTTTTGTAAAATCATAGTTGTATTCTTTGAGAACTTCTTGTCTTTTGCTTATTCCACCTAAATCTTCTTGTTTATAACAGTTAACACAATTAGAATTTCTTACTCCGTTAATCATATCTTTACGAAGTGATTCAAAATAATTGCTATTCCAAGCTTCTTGTATAGAGATTTTTTTTAATGAAGGAGATTGTCGAGGTTTACTATGGCCACAGGCTCGTACTGTTCCGTGAGGATTCATACTCAGACTTATCCAAGGTAGAGGACAAATAGTTCCATTATCCTTCATAGTACTTCCTTAATAAAGGACGAACACCGCAAATACGATTATTATCGTACGCTACATGAATTGCTTTAGTAGGAGTAAGGTCAAATTCTTTACAAATTTTGTAATAAGTATTGCCGTATTTATTCCACCAAAAATCACTGCCGAACCGATCTATAAATTTAGTACCTAACCAAACTAATGCTTGATTACACATATTAAAATCATTATGAAGAGATATCGGGCCGTTCCATCTATTTCTGCAATATCTAATACCTATACGGTTTGCACCAAGGCCTAATGCTTTACTTAAACTAAACCCGATACTTTTAACAGCGGGATGATCAAAATTGAATTCGAGATCTCTACTACATCCCCACCAACAAGCATCAACGTGGACATCAACTCCTCTTTCGACGCACCAATTGAGAATTTTATCTGTATCAGGATGAATATCACCGTTTGCAGGAAAAGGTAAACTTATTATTAAATTATCACCTGGTTTAAGCTCATAGTAATTTTGTAAAGTGTTTTTATTACCATATAAACGTTGATGATACTTATATTCATTAGGGAGAACTTTTACGTTCTCCCTTGTTTGATAAATATCATCAATAAATTGTGTTACACCAACTATCATATCTCTATCTGCAAATGCATCTAAACCCTGTGCAGAATTTAATTCGCTTTCTGTAATCCAATTATGAAATTTTGTTTTAAATCCTGTCCATAGTCGATCAGGATCGTCCCCAAAATTTTCTCCACAGGAAAGGACTTCAGAAATATAGTGATGAACTTCTGAGTCATACATACTCTGAGGTCTATGGTATTGTAGTAGTTTTCTCATTCTAATATATCTTTAAAAATTGGAAAAACATTTAAAAATCTATCCTCCCAACCTCGTTGCTTGTTGACCAAATTTAAGTATTCGCGAGTTTCTGGTAGTCTCGCACTCCAATCTTCGTCGTTCATAAAATTGATTATACCCTTAAATCTTTTTATTCCATACGGAGCATTTAAGAATTCTTCTTTGATAATGCCTGTTTCTTTGATTCCTGTAAACTTGTCCCAGTTATCTTCAATCCAGGGATAGAACTCATTTTCATACTTTTTTTGTATTTGATCTTTAATGTGTTGTGGCAATACTTTGACATTTAACTGTGGCGGCCAATATGCAAAATGCATGTTAATACCGCCTGCACCTAATGGCCATTTATTAAGTTTACGAAATCCTTGTTCTACTTTCCATTTTGTAAATTCGGGTATATATGCTACATTAAGAGCCATAATTGTTGTAGCTGTAGTAATTTCTACATTATCAGTAGTTTCGTCTAATTTCCAAAAAACTTCTTCTTGATGTTTCCAATCAGAGGGATAACGTATGTAATCATTCTGCTCTCCGTAAGCATCTATACTGTAATGAAATCTTACTCGCTTGAATTCTGCCCATAAATCAAATAAGTCATCTCTCCATTCTACTGCGTTTGAGTTATAACGCAATTCTATATTTTTTGCATAACCACGTTTGATACATTCTTCTAGAAGTTCATAATGTTCGTCAATGATTAAACTTTCACCGCCTGCAAAATAAAGCTGATACATGTTAGGCACTTGATCCATAAGCTCATTCCAAAACCGAGGATTGTTTTTATGCCAATTATAGCTTGCGCCGTGAATACGACCTTTATTTTCCCAGCCACTTGTACCTTTGAGATTTTTGTTTTCTATTTTTGGATAAATTGATTGCCAATCTTTAATCCATCCTGAACTGTCATGCGGGCTGCACATAACACAGGCTAACTGACATTTAGTTCCCATACGTAAATCTATATATCGTATTTTAGTAGGTATACTTCCGTCATTTTCAGTTTCGGAAATTAACTGTTCAAGATCATATCTATTGCCCCAGTACTCAGTTTCCCAATTACGCTTACTTCTATGCCCTACAGATTCTTCTTTATAGCATTTTAAACAACTCGGAGGCTTTTCTCCACGCAACATCATTTTTCTAACATTACGCATGTACGAGCTATTCCATGCTTCTTCTAAGCTTGTATGGTTAAAGTTTGCAGGAATTCCATCATCATTTCGTACAACGCCAACTTCGCCGCCGCCGATTTTTTTACTGCTATCTGGATCTTGTACTGAACTTGCATTAGAAGTACAGCATGTTCTCATTTTACCATCAGGTCTACTACTTAGATGTAGCCAAGGTAGAGCGCAGAATGTTTCTGATATGTTATTATATTTTGACATATAACTACTTATATTTTTAAAAAGGGTTTAACAAATTATTTGATTTCTATTTTTACAATATAAAATTATTCATTTGTATTGTGTTCCAACAACATCGAATTCCTGTGAACATTTCATTGCACATACTTTAAGTCTACCATTTGAACAACCTTCAACTTTCCAGCTCTGTTCTATTTCTTCAAAAATGCCTGTATCAAAAACTTTTTTTAGCCCTACTTTTTTTGCATTAATAGCATCTTTGCCGCCTGCATTATCTATAAATCTCCATATTTGTTCTACCTTAGGATCTTTGTGCCACCATTTGTACATTCTTCCAGCTGTCCAACAACAAGGCAGTGCTAATCCTTCAGCACTTACATACAAACTACCTGTTGACTTAACTCTGCAGGTTATTTCTGATACATCATAAAAGTTATCCATAGATCCATATTTTTCTAATATAAGATCTTGTTTTTTCAGTGCCTCGTTCTTTAGATTTTCTTTTTTTGGTTCTTTTAAAAGGGTTGTTTTTTCGCCTTTTCGATTAACAGCTTGATGTTCGTCTTTTTTTTGTGAAGTATGTCCAGTTATGAATCTCGAACTCTTTTTTACAATAAATTTTTCAAATCCCCACTCATCTGCTAATTTTCTTGCTTTATCAATTTGATGTTCGTTATAGTCAAACACAAGAAAATCCCAACGTGCTCTGCCGCCGGCTTCTATGAAAGAGTCCATAGCACGTTTAACTTTGTCCCATTGTACGCCTTGTCTATATAAATGATTAGTGTCTTCTAAACCGTCGACACTGAAAATAACTGTGCCATGTCTTCCAATAGTTTCGGCTAAATCCTGCCACCATTGCTCGTCTCTTGCGCCTGCATTAGTATTCATACTAAGCCACATGTTAGCATTGTGTTTTCTAAAATATTTAAAAACTTCTAATAAATCTTCAGCAATAATAGGATCACCATGATTGCCGCATATTTGCATCGCCTGCAATTGTGATATAAAATCGGGTGAAAATATATTTTTAACATCGTCAATCTTTAATTCATCGAGATTCAAATGAGGATTTACATCCCCCCCGTTCATATTTCTATCACACATACTACATGCTGCTTGACAACGTTGTGTTATTTCTAAATGAATTTGCTTTATGTCTTCATAATTATACATTAACTATCCATTACTAATTTTATTTCTTTTCCCGGGCCGGTCTTGCTTGGCAAATCACCGTATTGTTCTATATACCATTCAATTACAGCACGATACCAATTTTGGCTATCGTGGTGTGCCTGTTTATTAAACTGCCAAATATTATTATTTGTAGCCTGCATAGTACTTAGTGCTCTTGCACTTTCTTTTTGCAATTCACGCAAACTTAAATTACTTACGTCCAATTAACATAAACCTCTTGTATTTAGGCAATTCTAGTTCGCCCGAATATATTAATGTAGACATAGGTGCCAAAGATTTAAAATGATCTACATTATTAACACAATTTATGTGATCTTCTATTTCATAAAAGTTATTGCTTTGTAAAACAATTAACTTTCCGACTGGTATTTTTGAATACCAAGTTTCAAAGTCTAATATATGTTCACAGCTTGTATTGATAATAGTATCAGGCATTTCGGTTAATTCTAAACTTGTTCCATTTGCTCTATAGGTAGTATGGGTTGTAGGGAAATCCATTTCTAATATATCAAGTGTACTTGCTTTAAATTGCCAACCGTTCATTACCCAATTTCGATTTATAGTATCAGCAATCGGAGCACATTCTTCATCAATATCAAAACTTCTTATTTTTTCAATATGACATTTACTTTGAAATAACATCGTCGAAAGTATACTATACCATCCTGCACATATATAAACTGTACCTAAATTATCATTAATCTTTTCTAGCTCATTTATTAGCCAGCGTTTACTTTTAAGTTGACCCCAAGACAATGCGTCAGAAAGATCAATACCATAGTTATCAACTGCATTTTTTAGATTATTAAACACAGGGTTAGCAGTGAGCACTAACATACGACCATAAATGTCCTTATCATCTTTCCAATCAATATTTTGCACTAAACTGCTCCTTTAACCAATCAAAATCGTTTATTTTAATTAAATCTTTGGGAGAATTTTGATGTTTTTCTCCGTAATCTGCACCTGCTTTTGCACCTTTTATTGCATATTTTCCATAGGGCCTATCTAACCCTATTGTTTGCCATATTTCTAAGCGGTATTTGGTTTCATTTTCTTTTTGTCTATCAATTGTTTTACTGCTTAATTTAACACATTCTCTAAATGCTGATTTCCAAGTGTTGAATGGATCTGTATTAAAATCTGTAATATTACTAATCTGTTCAATAATC
>Ga0209925_1000309_pt1 | contig 26487 bp, 22 predicted proteins | sample SalPonR2_A_D1_MG_FD_185702 | JGI IMG/M metagenome (GOLD analysis project Ga0209925, IMG submission 185702) | Salt pond soil microbial communities from South San Francisco under conditions of wetland restoration - Salt Pond MetaG R2_A_D1_MG... ... | reverse complement strand
CGTTGACCTTAAAAAACCATTTTATCTGGTGTTTGTCAAGGGGCTGTCTATATCTAGTAAATTTTCTTCCTGTAATTTTGTTTTTTCTCTAATTTGAGCTCTTTTTCATAGAACTTTTTACACTACCCTATTCTTTTACTGAAACCTTAATTTAGTCTTTCAAAAGAACTATCTTATATATTATTGTATTGAAATTAATATTGAAAATTATTAGGATAATTAGTTTTATGTATTAATATATATAAGAAAAAAATTATCACCTCTCTCTATGATGGTTATTAGTGAATATTCTTGAAATTATATTATATTTATATATTTCTGCAGTATAACCTTTAAATCCTCTTTTTATTGGTATATAAATACAAAAAACTCCAGCCCTCAATTAAGGGCTGAAGCTTTTATACTATATTTAACTACCTAACCTAGAAGTCTAATTATCTTTAATTACTCGCCTGCCATTATCTTTTCGACATCTTCTTTTACTTCACCAATTGGTTTAATATCAAAGTTTTCAACTAAGACTTTTACAACATTTTCTGATAAGAAGGCAGGAAGTGTTGGTCCTAGGCGGATTCCTTTAATATTTAAGGATAATAGGGCTAATAGAACCGTTACGGCCTTTTGTTCATACCAGGCTATATCATATGAAATCGGAAGATCATTTATATCGTCAACTCCCATTGCCTCTTGTAACTGCTGGGCAATGTAGACTAATGAGTAGGAATCATTACACTGACCGGCATCAAGGACCCTTGGTATTCCACCAATATCTCCAAGATCCAATTTGTTGTATCTAAACTTAGCACAACCTGCTGTTAAAATTACTGCTTCTTCTGGTAATTCTTTGGCTACATCAGTATAGTATTCTCTAGTATTATGACGGCCATCACAGCCGGCCATGACCACAAATCTTTCAATATCTCCATTTTCAACTGCTTCAATTACTTTATCTGCTACATTCATGACTGCTTCATGTGCAAATCCACCGGGAATAGTACCTGTTTCTAATTCAGTTGGTGCCTCACACTGTTGAGCATGTTCAATGATTTCAGAAAAGTCTTTTTGACCACCTTCAGGACGTCCTTCAATATGAGTTACACCATCAAATCCAACTACACCTGTAGTATAAACTCTATCTTTATAAGAATCTTTAGGTGGTACTAAGCAGTTGGTGGTTAATAGAATTGGTCCATTAAATTTCTCAAACTCTTCTTTTTGTAACCACCAGGAGTTACCATAGTTACCAACAAAGTGATCATACTTTTTAAAAGCAGGATAGGAGTTAGCTGGTAACATTTCACCATGAGTATATACATCTATACTTGTACCTTCAGTCTGTTTAAGTAGTTCTTCCATATCTTTTAGATCATGTCCACTGATTAAAATAGCTGGATTATCATTTACTCCCACATTTACTTCAGTTGGTTCCGGATGACCGTAATTTTCTGTGTTAGCTTTATCAAGTAAAGCCATGGTTTTAACTGCATAGTCGCCGGTTTCCATAACTAGATTGATATATTCTTCAACTGATTTACTATCATCTAAAGTGGCTTTTAATGCTTTTTGCATAAAATCAAATAACTCTAACTCACTTTCATCAAGAATATATGCATGGTCAGCATAAGCTGCTATTCCTTTTACTCCATATGTTATTAACTCTCTTAAAGATCTTATGTCTTCATTTTTAGTGCTTAATACACCAACTTCTTCACCTTTTTGATAAAAGTCTTCTACACTATCGCTGAACCAGGTGGCTGCCTCCGGTACCTCTTCAGTAAATTCTTCACCTGTTTCATTCTTATATGCTTTCATGAATTCATTTTTAGCACTTTCTCTTAATTCTAAAGCTTCTTGTATGTTTTCTTCAAATCTTGAGGCATCAAAATTTGCATTTGTAATAGTTGAGAATAGTTTTTTCATGATAAAAGGACCAGTCTGTTGATCTAAATCTACACCATATTCCTTGGCTTTCTGGGCATAATATGAAATTCCTTTTAGTACATAAATAAGTAAGTCCTGTAAGTTTGCTACATCCTCTGTTTTACCACAAACCCCTCTAACTGTACAACCTTCATTGCCAGCTGCTTCTTGACATTGATAACAAAACATTGGCATATAAATAATCCTCCTTTTTATTTTCGCATTTGTTTATTACAATAACAATTATATGGAGAATTTATATTTAGTTCTATGATTTATATCACATAACAAAAAAATTAATTTAAAGAGTCGTGATAAGGACCTATTTTCAAACAGGTTTCATAAGCTTTTTGAGCAGCAGTATCAATTATATCACTTATGTTTATGTTTTCATGAATTCCAGCTAGTACTTCGGCAATTAAAGTATCTCCGGCCCCAGTGCTGTCTTTAATATACTTACCCACCGGTTCTTTATAGTACTCTTGCCCTTTATGTATGATAATAAAACCTTCGCTGCCGGAAGAAAGGATAATGTAATCAATATCATATTTTTTAAGTTGTAAAAACTCTTTTTTCAAAACATTATTTTTACTGACAAACAAAATATCTATATACTCTGATAGTTCTTTCAATCTTTCATAATCTACTTTAAAGGAATAATCAAAACTAATTAGATCATTGTTCTCTTTAAGATAAGGTAATAGGTGAGTAACATGACTATATATATTAGTATGTACAATATCATAATTTTTAACATTTTTAATATCTTCTCTACTAAATCTATATTTCTTTTTTATGCCTTCTTGAACTCTGTCTATCTCATAATCTCCATCTACTTTTTTAATTATCGCTAAGGCTGTATCTCCATTTCTAACTTTAATTCTAGTTAGATCAAAACCTTTATGTTTAAGATAATCCAAAATTTTTTTACCTCTTATATCATCTCCAATAATACCCATCAATTCTGAATCAAAATCTTTATCCTTTAAATATACTGCATTATTTAAACCTCCACCACCGATAAATTCTTGGTCTAGATTGGGATAATAATCAACTACACAGTCTCCAATTGTTATAATACTCATTTTAATCATCTCCAAAGTTAAAAAAGCCCTTTTGCAAGGGCTTTTAGTAGTCTGATAATATAAATAGGGTTATGTTTAAATTTGATTATTTTGCCCCTGAAGGATTTTGAATACTTAAGATCGCCTTACCCACAATGACAACAATTACTGCGGCTAAAATTACTTCTGGTATTCCGTGTAAAACGGCAACTGAAGCAGCGGCTTTAAAAGGTAAATAGCCTCTTAACACTGCCAGGCCCAATACAAAGACGGTATTGATTAAAGTACCAATTATTCCCGCTAATATTAGGGCAAAACTAACATTATATTTTTTCAATAAATAATAGATATAATAAGAACCTACTCCAATAAATAATCTCGGTAGAACTGCAATTAAGGGATCAGCAAAGATCGGATTAGTTGCTCTAATAAAACTAAAAATTCCAAAAATCAAGCCTATGAAAAATCCCACAACAGGACCTTCTAGTACTCCCCCAATAATTACTGGTACATGCATAATCGTAGCATGCCCGGCGGGAGTTGGTACAGGAATCAAACCCAATCCAGTAGCTCCTAAGATAATTGAAATAGCCCCTAGCATTCCTGAAATAACTATTTTTCTAGTTGATAAATTCATTTCTTCTTATCCTCCTATCCCGGTCCTTTTTTAGGATCCAGGTAGTTATATTTTTGACATCCAATCTTAGATTTATATATTTAAAATAGTATGACTCCATAAAGGATGTCATCCGAGGTTATTATATTATATTAAACGAATATATTCAAGAGTAACTTATCCCAGTTTACTCTTTTATTTTTTGTTAAATTTTCTTAAAAAGACTACACTTTTTACATTCTGAACATTTTAAAATTAAAAGATTGTTACACCTTGGACATTTCATAATATCAGGATCATTTATCTCATTCCCACAGGTGGGACAGATCCTTTTTCCATCAGTAGTACACTGCATAAAAAACCTCCTTTAGATAAATAAAGCGACAAGGCCACCAACTGTAAAGGCTGCCACCCAACTGCCGATCCAGACCATAGCTGCCTGTTTGATTCCCTGTTCTTTAATCATAACTAACATAGCAGCTATACAGGGTACAAACAAGGTTAATACGATTAAAGCTACTAAGGTCTGATCATTTGTTAAGGCCAGCGAGCTTAAACCAGCTGCCCCAAAGTCTCTTCTGATAATCCCCATGATAAATGCTTCTGTGGCATCTTTAGGCAGTTGAAGCCAACCTACCACCAGGGGAGCGACCATTTCTTTAATCCAATCTAATATTCTAAACTCTTTCATTAAAGTAATTCCGACTGCACCTAAAGCAAAGATTGGTCCAGCTTCAAATATAAAGTATTTAGACTTTAAATATGTCTTTTGCAGGACATTTTTAATTTCAGGCATTCTAATCGGAGGTAAATCAATTAATAAATCAGTTGATTCTCCGGGAAGTACTTTGTTTAAAAAAGTACCGGTAACTGCATAAACCGCAAATATAGTAACTACATATATAATAAAGTAATCTAGGCCTAAAGGAGCTATCAGTCCTGCAATAACTCCTAATTGTGCTGAACAGGGAATAGCTAATCCTAATAAAAAGATAGCAATTATTTTCTCTCTTTTCGAACCTAAGAGACGGGTGGTAACAGTAGCCATTGTTACACAACCGAATCCTAAAAGCATCGGAATAATTGCTCTCCCATTTAGGCCTATATAGTTTAAGCCTCGATCAACTAAGGCCGCTATTCTAGGCATATAACCGGAATCTTCTAAAATTGCTAAAAAGAAATAGAAACCAGCAACTAATGGTAATAATAGACCTAAAATATAGGTAACGGTCATTGTTAGCACACCGAACTCACCTATCAATATCTTACCAATAAGACTTTCGGGGGCAATAAAGTTAGAAACAAGATTTATAATAAATGGTTGATAGGTTTCTATCATTATCATTTCTTCTGTTATCCCCACTAAAGTCTGAGCCACAAAAACACCGATAAATTGATAAAGTGCATATAAAATAATTAATAAAATAGGAATACCGGTAATTGGCCTTAGTAACATTGAACCAATCTTATCACCAATACTACTATTTTCCTCTTCCTTGGTAATTATTTCTTCTACTATATTATTAACTCGCTTACGCCTTTGTTGATATATTTCTTCTCTTAGTTCAAAAACTTTTTTATTATGAACTGCAGCCACATTTTTATCTTCTTCTAAGATTAAAAGACTGTCAGCCCTATTATTTATCTCATTTTCTAGACTATCCAACTTTTCTTTGATGTCATCTTTTAAACTTATTTTTCCTTGTTGTGCTTTATCTATATTATCTGCTAATTTTTTTAAGCCTTTTTTCTTAATAGCAATGGTCGGTATTACTTTAACTCCTAATCTTTCCTCTAATTTATCTATATCTATGTTCAGACCTCTTTTTTCAGCCTCATCCATCATATTTAAACCTACAATAACTTTTTTACCCATATCAATTAGTTGTTGAGTTAAAAATAGGTCTCGCTCTAAGTGAACAGCATCAACTATGTTTATTATAATATCGCCTGACAAAATAATATCCCGGGCTACCTTCTCTTCATCATTAAAAGAAGAGACTCCATATACTCCCGGGGTATCTAAAACTATGTAATCTTCATAGTTTCCTGAACTAATATCTAAAGTAGTGCCTGGATAGTTAGAAACAGATACATAGGTATCTGTAAAGAAATTAAAAAATATTGACTTCCCTACATTAGGGTTTCCTACCAGAACAATCTTTTCCTTACTTGGATCTATATCAAGCTGCTCTAATTTTTGGCAGCATTCCATTTAATCACTTCCCTCGGTATATAATTCTATTTCTATATCTTCTGCTAAATTTCTTCCAATTGCGATTTCCTGATAATTGTGTTTTACAATTATAGGTCCGCCTGGTATTTTTTCATTACAATTTAATTTAGAACCTTCTGATATACCCATTCTTAGGGTTTGAATTCTAATCATATCATCAGGTATGTTTTTTACTCTAAAATTGTTGCCTCTTTTTATATCTGCAAGAGTCATTTGTTTTCCCCCTTGAAATTTATTATAAATCTTAGTTTTTTACTCATGTTAATTTGATTATAATGAAAATGATTCTCAATGTCAAGTAAAAAAGACCTACATATATTATATGTAGGACCTTTAAATCGTAAAATATATTTAATTATAATGTTCTTTTAACTTCAAAAATCATGAAATAATTTGTGAAAACAAATTAAAATATAGAAACATTTTTGTTATGTTTTGAAAATCAAACTATTGTTATTCTAAAGCACAGAGTTATCCATCTAATAATTAATATAAAACGAAAAGCGGGACACTATTAGCTAGATAGTATGCCTCTCCCTAGAAAATGCTTTAACCACTCCTTCCTTTTTTCATTGTTTCTTATCGTGGATTTTTCGTGCTTACTTGAAGACCACTTATGTATGAACCTTTGTTGTAGTTTAATTATAACTTCGTGTCCACAGTTTTCACATTTAATTTAGATTACCCTATATCAGTATGAATTTTCTTTTTCCAACCATCTTCACATTCTTGACAGGGGATATAATTGGCAGCATAATTATTTTCATATTCCTTTAACAGCCCCATGATAATTATATGTTTAAAGTCACACCTATCACCTTTATAAGCAACTTCTTTTGAAGGTAATTCTTGTTTTACTTGTATATATCCTTCTTTACATTTAGGGCAGAGGTTTTGTTTTTTTGTACCATCTGCTTTCACTAATAAATATAATAAGAAAAAATAGATAACTGTAAGAGAAGTAATAAAGCCAAAAGGTGGATGTAGATAGATATACATCAACACCAACAATGCTGATAGTTACCATCCAAAAATATTTTTTTCTTTAAAAAAATTAGCCGAATAATAAAAGAGCTTTAAGATAGTATTCTGGTAAATATATTTAATGAAATTAAAAACTTGTTTTATAGATAACCACCTTCACAGGGTTTTTTATAAATAAATTCCTGATAATTTTTGATAATAATCCCAACCTTTGATGTATTTGTTATAATCATATCAATTAACAAATTTTAATTCGAAAAGTTGTATTAAAAAAATCCAATTGGAAAAAATAAATATTAAAATAATAAGTAAAAAAATAAATCCCATCTTTTCACAGATGGGATTAAAAGAGTGTAACTCATATAATTTTCTATTTGATACCGCTCCGCGCAACAGTACTTACATAACGATCCTGTAATATGACAAATAAAATAACAACCGGTAAGGTCATCATGGCAACATAGGCCATTATATCTCCCCATAACCGTGGGTATTCACCAAAGAATACCTGCATGGCAACCGTCAACGGTCTATAAGTTGGCCCCCTGGTAACCATCAATGGCCAGAGGAATCTCCTCCACTGCATTAAGAAGTGTAAAATCGCTACACTAGCTAAAACAGGTTTTGATAGAGGCATAGCTACCTTATAATAAATCTGATACCAGTTAGCACCATCAATAATAGCAGCTTCTTCTAATTCCTTGGGGAAATTAATGAAAAACTGATATAAAAGGAAAATATAAAACGGATTTGCTATAAAAGGAATGATTTGAACTTGGTAACTATCTAACCATCCTAATCTATTTGTAATCAATAATAAAGGTACAGCTATTGCTTCAAATGGAATAATCATTAAAGCCAAGACTGTACTTATGATTAAATTTCTTCCTTTGAAATTGAACCTTGCAAGTCCAAAAGCCATCATACTGTTTACTACCAATCCTAATAAAATAGTAGTACTAACTATTAATAAAGAGTTAAAGAGAAATCTTCCAAAAGGCATCCTTTGAAAAACATCTGAAAAGTTTTTTAATCCAATTTCCGATGGGAAAAATGCTCTTATTGTAGACATGTTTTGCAATATTAGATCTTCATTGGGAGTTAGGGAAGTTGATATCATATAAAGAAGTGGAAAGAAAAATATTATAAATAATATTGTCATAACTATATATAATATTATTTTTCTTCTAGTTCTAAAATCAAACATATCTTATGCAACCTCCCTTTGTTCACCCAATAGGAACCGCTGAATAAGAGAAATTATTAGAATTATTATAAAGAAAACTACAGTTAAAGCAGAACCATATCCAATATTTAATCTTTGATAGGCCATCTTATAGATATGAAGCATGACCGTATATGTTGAACCTTGTGGCCCTCCATTAGTCATTACTAAAATTTGGGTGAATAGTCTGAACGCCAAGATTGTAGTTGAAATCACTACAAAAGTTGTGGTGTTTTTAAGCTGAGGTAAGGTAATATATCTAAATTTCTCCCAACTGTTGGCGCCATCAATATCAGCCGCTTCATAATAAGAATTTGGTATATCCTGCAGTCCAGCTAAAAAGATTAACATTTGAAAGCCGACCCCCTGCCAGATTGACATGGCCATGATGGCAGGAAAAGCCCACTGAGTTTTATTAAGGAAATCCACTCCTCCCCAGACACCACCCGTGATAAACGTTAAGAATGAATTTATCAAACCATTCGGATGGTATAGAAAGGACCAGACTACGGCAACTGCAACCATAGCAGTTACTGTTGGTATAAAATAAAAAGTCCTAAAAAACTTCGAGAATTTTAATTTTTGATTAACAAGTATTGCTAAAAGTAAAGCTAAAGCTGTTTGAATTGGCACAACTACTATAACAAAATAGAAATTATGCTTTAATCCCCGCCAAAACATAGAATCTTCAACTAATTTTTCATAATTAGTTAACCCAATATACTGTGTACCTCTTGGACCTGGAATTAATCTTGAATTAGTAAAAGATAAAACAAAGGCCATCACAAAAGGTAAAATCATAAACGCCAGTAATAAAACAACTGCGGGGGTTAAAAATGTACCAATAACAGTCTTATTACTCCTATTCATTCTCCCCCCTCCTTTAGTTAAAATACTTATTAAAGAAGGAGAGGGATTAATCACCCTCTCCTATTATTTATTACATAAATGAGTTATTCGTCTTGATTAAGACCCATATATTCTATTTCTTCATCAATGGTTTCTGCTGCATTATTTAGCTCTTGGCTAACATCTGCACCATTAATAATGTTATCCATAGCTGTTTGGAAAGCACTTGTAATTGTTGGATAAGCAGGTGTAACAGGTCTTGGAACTGCAATCTTTTGTAGTTGTTCTACAAATAGATTGAGTTCGCCACCTTCTTTATAAAGGTCACTCATTTCTATAGCAGATTCTCTGGATGGTACAGCACCATTTGCATTAGTCATCTTAATAATCTCTTCAGGTTGTAAGATGAACTTCATGAATTCCCAGGCAGCTTCAGGATGTTCAGTACTGGCAGGCATACTCCATGCCCAGGAGCCCATACCTGTAGATTGTTTGCCACCCATGAACTTAGGTGCAGGAATTAAAATCGCATCGTCGCCAAGTGCATTCTTATGCTGGTTATAGGTCCAGTGACCTACCCAAGCAAGGGCTGTCTTACCTTCAATAAATTGAGTGTCTCCCGGAGGATTAGCATCTACATATCCTTTTTCAAAGAGACTTTGGAACCAGGAAGCAAAAGCATTTGCTTCAGGTCCATTAATAGTGCCTTCAGCAACCATTGTTTCACGATCAATTAAATCTCCACCAAATGCCTGTAAGAATGGTGAGAATTCATAAGTGTAATGTTCATTTACACCATAATTAAGTTTCATATCTAAGGCATATTCTACTTCAGGAAGTTTTTGTAGTCTTCTAGTAATATCCATAAATTCCTGGAAGGTCCAAGCATCATCTACGCCGTCAGGAATTCTAGCATTTACTTCTTCTAAATATTCTTTATTTCCCCAGAAAGCTAAGCCGGAGTCAAAAGTACCAAGAGCATATAGTTTGCCATTATAATAACCTTGGTCTAAAATGGAAGGCAAGAAGTCTTCTTCCATTTCTTCTGGTACAAATTCGCCAAGTGGCTTTAGAAAGCCTGACCAAGCATAGTTAGCAATAGTAGGTCCATCTAAGTCTAAAACATCAGGTAAGTCACCGGCTGCAGCTGCTGATTGAACCTGCTGGGTATAACTACCTTCTGGTAATTTTACTAAGTTAACTGTAATTCCATTATCCATCTCAGTAAATCTTTGAGCCTGATCTCTAATAACTTCTCTTTCAGAACCTCTGCCAGAGTGGAACCAAACTTCAATTTCAGTTTGTGCCATAACAGAACCAGCCATAACGAAAGTTAATAAAAGAGCTATACTTAATGTTAATAGTTTCTTCATTAATTCAGGTACAAAAAATGTACCCTTCCCCCCTTTCATTATTTTTATTTTATTTAGTTAACTTTAATAAAACAGACCTGTTTTTTAAAAATCACCTCCTAAAGATGATTTTAGATTAGATATTGTTATTTTTAAATAGATTTATTTGTAATTGGAACTAATTGGTCCTGTACTACCTCTTTTTATTAAAGAATAAGGAAGTTGGATATTATATACTTCCTTTTTCTTCCTTTTCATAACTTTCATTAAAATTTCAGCAGTTTTAATACCTTTTTGCACTTGATCCTGATGAATTGTAGTTAGTTCCGGTCTAATAGCTGTCGCTAACTCCATATCATCAAAACCCGCAATAGAAATATCATCGGGAACTTTTAAGCCATTATCTAAACAACAATTTAAAGCTCCAATTGCCATTTTATCGGAAGCACAAAAGACAGCCGTAGGCATCTTCTCTTTTTTTAATATTTCTTTCATAGCTTGATAGCCACTTTCGATTGTGAAATCTCCTTGTCTTATATATTCATCAACAATTTCAAGATCATTTTCTCTTAAAGCAGTTTTATAACCTAAAACTCTTTCTTTACCAGCCTGTTGATCATACATGGGTCCTCTTATCATAGCTATCTTCTTATGCCCTAAATCTATTAAATACTGTGTCATATCAAAAGCAGCTTGAAAATTATCAATAGTTACGGAAGGAAAGTTCAATTCTTTAAATTCTTGACCAACTACTACTGTTGGAATCTCAAAGTTGGAAAAAAAATCTTTATGCTCCTCGGTTAAGGAAACACCAGAAAAAATTATCCCATCCACCCTTTTTTCTTCAAAGAGATGAAACATTTCAAGCTCTTTCTCTACCTGCCCCATAGTATTGGTTACCACTAATACATAATCATTTTCATCTAAAATAAGTTCAATACCTTTTATGAGGTCGGCAAAGGTTTCATTATCTAAATCTGGAATAATTACTCCAATTGTTCCGGTTCGCTGTTTTATTAAACTCCGAGCTAGAGCATTTGGCTTATATCCGGTTTCTTTAACAACCTTTAAAACTTTGGCTTTTAACTGATCACTAACAGGTTTGCTATTATTTAAAACCCGGGAAACAGTTGCTACAGAAACTCCAGCTCTCTCTGCTATGTCCTTCATAGTTAAACCCCGGACCATAATAATACCCCTTTCACTTAAAAAGGTAATCGTTTACATTTAAAGAATAAACTGCATGAAGTATAATTTGTGGGTAGATATAGTTATTTCGCTTCTAATATCTAAAGAATAGTAGTTTTGAAGAAGAATTTTGTAAAAACTCATGATGAATTTTTAGCTTTTAGGAAAACCTTTACATGTATATTATAAAAAAATGGTGCAAGGATTTCAAGTGTTTTCTGAAAATTTTTATATTTTATTTTACCACTTGTTGAGTTCCATTTTTTCATATTTAGGTTGAACAAATATTTTTTCTCCGATCCTTTGATGTTCTTTTATTGCTTCACAGAATAGGTAATATGGTGATTTTTTGTAACCCTTATTTTTCCATCTGTAATTTGTTAAATTATAGTTTAAATTAGGCAAAAAAATATTTTCATCATTAAAGACGTCTACAGAAAGTTCAAACCATTCATATTTTTCATACTCTGGTATATTAAAACCAGAAATTTCATAACTTATTTCATGATATTTTTTTATCCTTTTAAATCTATGATATTTTTTGTTTCCCTTAATAGAGAATATATTATTTAATTGATCTAAAAATTTTTCTTTAACATAGCCAACAAGTTTCTTTTCAGTATAATCAGTAAAATATTTTAATAACTTAGAAACTGCTTCTATAAATCTAACATTATTATCAACTACCTGATTATCAGATATTAACCTTTCATCTATCCACACATTAGAAATGAGGTCTGGTTCACGTTTGGCATCTGCATGTCCAATGTTAGGTGTTACTTTTTCTAACACTCCACTTAATCTATTAAAAGAAGAATAATAGCCTGTAAAGTTTTGATGAGCCCAGGTATCTGTATAAGTATGGGCTGCAATTCCAATACGGTAGAAATTATTTGAATCTAATGCCTTTCCCATTAAAAATCTTGCATTTTTATTATTAGGAGTAGTATTTAAAAGATGCATAATGCCATCTTTTCTCTTAGCAGAAAATGCAAAAGGATCTCCCGGTATAAAATGAAAGATGGGATAGATCCTAAATAATTCTTCCTTTGGTTTTAATATATTAGCAGTTTGACTGATATAGGTTTTATATATCTTGCCTTTATGATTTTCAATGAGATTAACTTCCACATTATCATCTACAAGTTGAGCAGAGGTAGCAATAATTTTAGCCTCTTGTTTTTTAAATCCTGCCTTTAAGGCGGTTAAATATGTTATATAGTAATGAAACTCAATATCCAATTAATATCCTCCTAAATATTTCATAGTCCGTTTTATCAACTAAATAATGTTTTGCTAAAATCTGTCAGGTCAGTTCTTTCTTCAAAACCTATATTTCGATAAAAATCTTTAACCCCTTTATTATTTTCTTCTACAAACAAATGCACCTTAATCACTTTTAGATCTCTAAACCTCTTTATTAATTCACTCATCATCTCTCGTCCTAAACCTTGCCCCTGTAGTTTTGGTTTAACTGCTAGGTGATGGACATAACCCCTTCTACCATCAAAACCTCCCATTACAGCACTGATAATTTCATTGTCTTTTAGACCAACCAGACATGTGTAGGGGTTTCTTTTTAGCATCCGGTCTATCTCTTGTTTTTCATCCGATTTTTTTAATATAATATCTGTTTGTTCCCAAAGTCTATATACTTCAGGATAATCCTTAATAGTCATCTCTCTAATCTCCATATTTAAACACCTCAACTTTTTGTTTTAAAAAAAGTATCTTAAAAATCTCAAGTTCCAAAGCAGCGGTTTTTCTTTTATCTGATCTCCCTTAATAACCTTATCAAATATTTCTAAAGCTATTTTGACTCTTGCTTCTATCATCTCTTTTCCCTTGGTTTTATCAGCTTGGGCTGGTTTTCCTAAATAGGGGGTGATCTGGTCATCACTTATCCAGGCTAAATTAACTGCTAAGTGGGCTAAGCTTTTGCTTTTAAATATTTTTGATAAGCTATATATTATTTTAGCAAATCCCTTATATTCTGGGATTAAGGAATCTTTTAGCTTTTCATATTCTTTTACTTCCATTGGACTTAAGTGCAGCATCAGAGAAGTTTCATTATTACCGGCATGTAGATCAGAATCATCACCTATTTCACCACTACTTGCTGTAAGTTCTTTTAATAAATTATCATTATTTTCTACCATCATTTTAAAAATATAGTTAAACGGATCTATTAGATAAAAATTTAATTTTTTATCCGCTTTATGTTTAGCCGCTTCAATTGTCATCTGATGAGCGGGACCACCGTGATTATCTGCTAAAAACAAATATTTAAAACCCATTTCACTTAAGTTTTTTGCAATGTCAAATAATATTTTTTCTAAATGACGGGCTCTAATTTCAATAGAACCTTCTATGGGCAGTAATGAACTGCCAAAAGGTAAAGAAGGCATTTTAATTATTTTAAAGTCCGGATATTTTTGACTTATTTTATTATCATATTTTAATAATAATTCTTCTGCAACTATTAAATCGGTCCCGACCGGCAGGTGGGGACCGTGTGTTTCTAGGGGACTCAATGCCATCAAAAAGATAGTTTTATCCCTATTTAGTTTTTTTATTTCTTGATAAGTCATATTTTTGTACTCTAACAAAGAAATTGCTCCTCTTTCTATTTTATAATTTCATTCCATTTTTTTGCTATATTTTCAGGCGAAAAATCTACAGCTCGATGGGCAGACTGTTCCATGTATTTATCATAGGTTTCATAATCATTAAGCAATTTAAAAATTGCATCAGATAATATAATTTCATTTTTATTTAATACTTTACTTTTAGTGTTAAGGGAATTAGTAGCAGGCGGAACTAAAATTCCGTATTCTGCCATAAAAGGTTCTGAAATTCTCTGTACATAATTTTTGGGGCTTAACAAATTGATAATATCATCATTACAGGTAGTAGAAATGACTGGCCGGGCACAGGCCATTGCATCTAATACATTCGCTTTCCCAAACTCTTGATGTGAACTAAGCACAAAGATATCAGCTCTAATTAAATACTTATAGGGGTTTTTAAATTCACGAATTATTTTTATATCATCTTCCATATTCATACTTTGGATAAGCTCATCTAGTTTTTTATATAAAGGGCCATTACCGATGATTAATAACTTAACATCATCTATTTTTTCTTTTATTCTAAAAAAAGCTTTGATTAAATGCCACTGTCCTTTATATTCTGTTAAATCTCCATAATTAATTAATACTTTATGTTTAAAAAAATCTTCTAACTCTTCTTCTATATCTCGAGCTGCTTTTTCACTGATTTCATCAATTGGTAGTATATCCTCAATTATTGATATATCTTTTTTATTTATTTTATAATCATTACTTAAAAAAGCTTTTTTATCTTTTGAATCCACTATAAATCTATCTGCCTTTTTATAGATTCTTTTAATAAATTTTTCTAAAACAAAGGTGTCATCTGAAGACTCATTAACGTTTAAAATTGTTTTTTCCTTAACATTACTTAACACATTTAAGATATTAGCTTTTTTCCCAAAACTTATGCTTATATTGATGCGGTGTTTTCTCTTTAAGTCTTTTAAATCATTGATATTATTATAGTAATTAATTGGAAAAGTAAGTAATGAATTAGAAAGATCCATATTTAAAAATACCAAGTTTTTATTATCAAAATAATCTATGTCTTTATTACTACCAGAAAGTACAAAGATCTTAATATTATATTTATTCATTAACTGCTTAATCAATAATCTTTCAGATAGAAGGTCTCCATTATCTAAGTTTGGAACTATTATACCTAAATTTAATTTCTTTTCCATTACTGCTAACCTCCATTATTTTAAACAACTTAATACCTATTATATTTATATATCAGACCAATTTCATGGCAAGATTTGCCAAGTTCTATTAAGCTTAATCTGATAGTAATTACAAAGCATATTCTGATTTTGAATTTAATCTAAAATTATGTAATTTAGGATAGTTTTATCTTGGTTGCAGTAAATTTACTGCAATAGAATAAATCAAAGTCATATTTAAAAATAGTCATAACACTATAAAAATTATCTGTTTAAACCAATTACTGTATCTAATATTAATATTCTGATTTTTATCTTAATATATAATAGTAAATAAGTTATCACAAACTCTATCTTTACAATATAATTTATAGAATCATTTTGTATGTATATTTATATAATGTTCTTTATAAATAATTTCTTATTATTATAAAACCAGTTAAATTCATTAAAACTATTTTTTTCTCATAAATTTAAATATTCTTCCTCTTCTAATAGTTAAATTCAACTATTACCAATTAATTTCCTGCATATTTTCTGAATAATTTTGAATAAAAAGAAAATAGCCCTTTTCAGGACTATCTGTATATACTATACAATTGTCTAAATCAACTTACAAAATATTCTTAGAGTAACTTAATATTTATAATTACTATTATCCTTTACTCCAACAATACAAAAGAACCGGATTTGGAGTCCAGTGCGGATACTTTTTTGGGGTTCAAGTAGTATCATATTTCCTGTCATAACAATAATCTTAATTTTATTATTCTTATATGTTATCAAGCTTTAACATATATTCTAGCGGTGAAATTAACGGAGATAATTTTCTTAATCGATATACAAAATAGGATAAATTTATTAAAAAAATTTTTCTTTTTGAAAAATGATCCTCACTTCCAAAATACTAATGACTAGGTAAATCAAATATCTCCTGATAATTTGTTCATAATAATAAAATAGTTAAAGTGTAAAGTCTTCTCTAGACTAACTATTTATTTATAACACTTTTTTATATAAGCTATACTCTCAAAAAATCTAATTGAAGTATTTCTTTTTTTTCTGAATTATCACCCAAATCAACATGCCATCTTTTTTCAAGAAAATTTAATAATTTTAATCCCCTATTCAAAATTTCATTTGCTCTCCAATCCTTATAATCTAATAAATTCCTTTCACTAATTGTACCAAATCTATATGATTTATACTTAGCTTTTCCTTTATTCCTTTTCTTCTTTTCTGGAAAAGGTCTATTTTTTAAGGAGGCGTTCTTTTTATTTGAAATTAGAGTTAAATTTCCTAAAGAATGAGTTAAGATTTTTCTCTCTTCTTTTGTAAAATTACTGTATAAATTTTCCCAATAACCAACACCCTGAATTGTTTGAGGTAATATATGTTCTATACTTTCATCTTTCTTTCGTTCTTTAATTTGTTCCCAATTAATTTCCATATCTTCTTTAGTTTTAGAATGCAAATATAATTCATATTCAAATAAAAAATAATTGAGACTTTTCCAGCTATAAAACCCATTTCTTTTATTAAATAAATCTTCAATATAAGTTTTGAATAAATTTATATCAAACCAACCTTCTGTTTTATCTTTAACATTTTTAATCAAGTCAGTCATATCTCTCTTCTTAAGATAAAATTTATGAGCTAATCTATAAAAATAGCTATCTTTAGTATTTGATGGTCTATTTGATAAATTAAAAATTAAAAACACGAATCTCTCTGACTGTTTTAATAATTCTTGAATATCTTTTTGTTCTACTAAATTGCTCTCCCCGTTGTTTTCATTCATCTTTTTAACTAATACAGCCATTATTAAAGGTCTAAAAGCTCCAAAATTTAACCTTTTTAATTTTTTAATATACCTTTTTATGTTTCTATTAAAATCACTGGTTTCAATATTATATAAATAATACCAAGCTTTAATACTATCAGATATGCTTGTTATATATTTTTTTATTTTGTTAAAGTTTATATTATATCTAGTGTTTTTTTCTAAAGTATTTTTAGTTGTAAAGTATTCATCTAATAAAAATTTTTCATATGCTTTTGCAGTTTTCCTGTTATATCTAAAATAGACTATCCAATGGTTTTTTAAAAAAACATCATCATTTAAAGGGTTTTTTTCGTTTTTACCTAAATATTCATAAACTGTTTTCCAAACTTCATTTATATCATTTCTTAATTTCTTTTTATCAGATTCATTTTCATTATCTAGTAAAGTTGTTAAGTAAATTAATCTATTTTTTAATAATTCCAAATTAGTTAAATCTTTTCCTCTATTATTCATAGTTTCAAATGTTACAAATACATCCAACTCATTATCTATTTCATAATAATTATATTTTAGCGAACTAGTTAACTTCCTGAAAATTTCAGATATATCTTCTTGACTTAAATTATCTAATTTATCTTTAAAAAAATTTCTAGCAAATTTTAAGTTCGATGTATATAATGTTTTTTCAGGAAATTTGTCTGCAGTAAGTGATTTTTGTTTTAGGATATGGGTTTTGAAAAATTCGTTACTTGGATCATCTTTTTCATAACCAAAGATATATGATTTATAATTTTTAAATTCTTGGTATAAAAAATCATCTTTTATTGTAGTTATCTTAGTTTTATTAATATATTCATTATCATTATTTTCAAATTGTTCTAATATCAGTTGTATTAATATAATAGAGGTAGTTAATCTTTGTTGACCATCAATTAGATAATACCCTTTAAATCCTTTGTCAATAAGCCATCTGTCTTCTTCCCATTTTTCAAGATTATTTATATCTTCATCACTAATTTTTTCTACTGTCAACAGACCCATATAATGAATTCGTCCATTTCTTATATTTTTAATATCATTCCAAAAATCTTCTAAATGTCTTTTTTCCCAAGAATATCCTCTTTGATAATCTGGAATACGAAAAAATTTTTTATTAAAAATTTGGTTTAAACTTTTTAAATCCATATTTATCACCCTTTTTTATCAATTGTTTCCCCTTATTTAAATATTTATTATATTACCTCCCAAATCATTAGCTGTTTCAGGATTACATGTTGAAAAAATAACTTGATGTTTATCACTAAATTCTTGAATTAATTCTATTGCCCTCTCTCTTCTGCTTGGATCTAAATTAACTAAACAGTCATCAAGTATTATAAAACTTTCTTCTTCTTTAAACATATTTTCAAATAATGCAAATCTCAATGCTAAGGCTGTACTATCCGATGTACCAAAAGAGAGCTTATGTATATCAGCAGGTAGTCGTTTGCCGTTTTCGCTTTCCAGTTCTATTTGAAACTTATCATCTAATTTTGCTATTCTATATTTTCCATCTGTTAGTTTATATAGATAATCACTGAAAGAATCAATTAACGGTTCAAATGACTTCTCATCTATTTCTAATAATTTGTTTTCATATACATTTTTAATCTTAACTAAACTTTCAGCTCTTTCAATTAATTTTTGAAAGTCATATTCTAAATCTTGTAATTCTTCTTTCATATCTTCTGTAGAATTATCAGGTAATTCACTTTTAGCAGTAAACATTTTTTCTCTTTTTTCTTTAAATTCTTCATTTAGTCTATCATTTTCTTCTCTTAAATCTTTTAATTCTTTTCTATATTCTTTCGTGGTATCAAATTCTTCTGGTAATTCAGCTAATTCTTTTAGTTCCTCTTTATTGCTTTCCTTCTCTTCTTGTAATTCACTTATATTATTTTTCAGATTATTTATACTATCATATTCTTCTTCCCATTCTTCAATCTTATTCTTCTTAATTTTAATATTCGATTCTAAATCTCTTTTATCATCTTTTTTATTTTCAATGACTTCATCTATTATTGCAATTGCTCTTGTTTTATCTATGTCTTGATATTCATTATATTGCTTTTTGAGTTCTTCATAACTTTTACTCTCTAATATTTCATCAATCTTATCTTTTTTATTACTAATATCATTATCTATATTTCTAAGCTTCTGCAACTTATCTCTTGCAGAAGATACATCTTCAACTTCTAATTCTTTTAATAATTTTTGATATTTTTTATTTGCCTCTGAATGATTCTTGCTAATTTCCCCATAATCTATTTCAGCAGACTCAACCTCAATGTCAATATTATTAGTTTTGATATTTATATATCCTTCAGCTTCTATTTCTTCACTAACTTGTACCTTTCTTTCCTCTTCAATTCCCGGTATTACAGAAATATCACTTGAATCGGCTCTGTTGACTCTTGCTTTTAATCTTGCACCTTTTAAACTTGCTTCAGCCTGATCTATTTTATTTTTAAAGGCATCCAATTTATTAACTTTTCCTTTACTTATTTCTCCTAGTTTCTTCTTTTGCTCTTTTAAATCTTCAATGTTTTTATTGATATCATCTATACTATCTATTATCTCTTCTAACTCTTTCTTTTTATTATATTTTTTTGCCCTCTCTTTTTCTTCTTTTAGCTCTTTAAGTTTACTTTCAAAATCCTTTAAACTCTCTTTTAATTCGTTTATCTTTTTTTCTTTTTCGGGCCAAGCCTCAATTACTTCATTCATTTTTTCTAGTTTTTGTTTAATTTCATTATTTCTTCTTTTTAAATTTTCCCTTTTTACAATATCATCTTCTATTGCAGCCAGTTTTTCTTTTTTCTGCTTAGTTTCCTTCAACTCTTCATTTATATCTTCTAAATCTGTACTAATCTTCTGATATGATCTTTCCTTTTGTTCTGCATCATCAATATCTCTTTTAAGTAGTTCTTTATTAATATAAGTATCATAAATTTCACCAGTGCCTTTTTTATAAGGATTGTTTAGCCCTCTGTCAGGATTACTTGGTCTATTATTATCTAAATCCCATTTCTTTATTAAATCCTCTAATTCCTTTTCTATTTTACTACCTAATTTATCAATAGATATATCACCTAATTCTAATATTGCTTTCCTCAGTACATTGCTTACTGTACCTTTTAATTCAGTTAATTCACCTTCTTCAGTAATATTTTTCAAGAAGGTTTTTACCTCTTCTTGTTTTGTAAATACTATATTTTCATAAGTACTTTTCCCGTATGGTAACAACTCTTGCCTTTTTTCCTTGATACTTCCTTTATCAATTCTGGATTTATCAGGTAAAATCATATGTCCCTCGGGATTATCATTACTCCATTTTTTATAAATAGTATAATCATCTTCACCTATACTAAATACTAATTTCCCATTTACAAAATTACCTTCTGGATAAGGCAAAAATCTATTCTCAAATTCTTCTCCCCTTAAATCACTGTATCTTTTGTCAATTTTAGGTTTAATAAATAGACTAACAAATAAGGCATTTATAATAGAACTTTTTCCTGCTTCATTAGGTCCTACTAAAACATTTAACCCTTCTTCAAACTTTATCTCTATATCATTTATACCAGCAAAAATATCAGTTTGAAAACTCTTTAATGTCATTCTTTCACCTCCTGAATTAACTCATATGCAATTCCTAAAGTCTTATCTTCCCCAATCATTTCATTCAAAAATTGAAATGGGAAGGAGCCCTCAGGAAATTCTTCTTTGATTTTTTCTTTAGTAATTTTTATGTTTAGGTCATCATCGTTAATTCTAGTATAAGCTGTAACATCTTCAATGTTGTTATAATAACCATTCTTTTTATCATGAATATCTTGTTCAATTCTTCCGGTAAGATTTATCCTAACAAGTTTATTTTCAGGTTTATTATTTTTCACTTCTTCAAATAAATCATTTAGATCATCTTCTGTTTGTATTTCCCTATTGATTTCTTCAAAACTATATTTGCCAGTTTCTATCAATTCAGCTTTTATATCTTCTTTACTATTCATCTCAATATACCATGCAAAACCATTATGCTTACAATCAAAACCATCTGGTTCAGGAGTCCCAGCATTATATATTTTTTTATTGAAAACAGTATCATTATCATTAGTTTTTGGAATTGGAATATGAGTATGACCCATTAACCACAAATCCATATTTAAGCTTCTAAGTTCATTTTTATCCATGGTAAAGTAATCGTCTGTCATATCGGGTGAAACGCCTTTAATAGCACCATGTGCAAGACCTATTTCATTATTGGTTGTATCTCTTTTCGCCACTTCTTTTATCCACTGCAGCTTATTCTCTGAGGAATGTTTGTTATCACAGGGAGCGGGGTAAACTATAACATCCAAATCAAATCTTTCTAAGTCATAAGACTTTTCATCTTCTAAAATTAGTATGTCACCCTTTATATTATCCTTAAATGTTTTCCATACACCTATATTTTTATTATCGTGATTACCGGGCAAAACAAGAACAGCATCTCCTGAAAACTCTTCTAAAATATCAATCGTCTTTATGATATCTTTTTCGGGCATAGTAATTTTATCAAATAAATCTCCTGCTATTACAAAGAGATTGCAACTTCTATTATTTGCTTCTATCACAATATTTTCAAGAGTTTCATATCTTGTATCTTCTAATTTTTTACTTAATTCATCATTATAACGAGAAAATTTACGCCCTAAATGTACATCACCAGTATGCATTATTTTAAGAGTCATATAATTATCCTCCTCACATAATTAAATAAATTAAAAATTATTCTCTTCCCCCACATTTTAACCATCTTTCAAAATATGAAAGAAAGAGATTATCTAATTGATATATGTCTAACTTTTCTTCATTTTCTATCTCAGATATTGTTTTAAAAGGCACTTTAATATTGAAATCAATCCAAAAATAATTTAACTCTTCTTTCAAATCATCTTTTAAATAATCTACTAAGTCATAAAGATTATCTATATCCCTTAAAACATTTAATTTCTGATATTCCATTTCAGTGTTTTTCTCTATAGGTATTAGATCTCCATTTTTATACTTATAAATCATTTTATTCGGTAACTTCTCAAAATCACCACTTTTTTTAATAGAATTTTCTGGAACAAAACTTATTTCTAAAAATAAATCATCCAAATTTTGATTAATTTCATTTAATATTTCATCTAATATTGATTTTTCTATATCTGATAAAAATTCTTCCCAAAGCCAACTTTTATCAGTTATATGTTTGTTAGGATGATCAAATTTATATACCTGTCCTAAACCTTTTTCTACATTAAACCCTAAATACACTAGATCATTTTTCTTAAAAAATAAAAATTTGCCATATTTATAAGCAGGCCAATCTTTAGAAGGAATACACCACCATATACTATCAACTGGTCTAAACCTATTAAAAGGTCTTGCAGAAAATTTATCACCCTCTGCATCATAATATTTCTTAACCTCTTTAGCTAACTTAGCTGGACTATAAAAATCAATTTTCCTAATTTTAAACACCACCTTCAATTCTTTTCCTATTAATATATTTATCTGAAAATAGTGTATTACCTTGTTTATACTTTTAATTCTAAACAAAAAAAAGATAACAATACTATATGGGGGATAATAAAAAAACCTGCCTTTCGGCAGGTAAGCATGATTAAAACTAAAATAAGGTGTCTTGTTGATAAAAATTCTTATCACATTCACCAATCAAAACACTGCTATTTTTATTATGTTTTGATATCTTATTTTCTACAGCTTTTTTACTATTATTAGCATAACAATATGTGCAAACAAATCTGCAAGTATCATATATACCCATATCTTCAGATTCTACACAAAGACATTGGGAGCGTTGATTTGTATCTTTATTATAACTAGTATTTTTGCCAGTTAATTCATTTATTAGTTTTCCATCTATACAACTACCCGGGATAATAATTTTCGCAGATAAATTGTCTTTTTCTCCACAACTTTCTATTTCTAAATTGTATTTTTCTGCTATTTGCTTTATCTTTCTGCTCATTTCTTTTAATTTCTTATCATTTTCAACAATATCAGTAACTTTAATATTATACTCTTTCTCTAATTTTTTGAGTTTTCTTTGTGTCTTCCCGTATATATCGAGAAAACTTATTACTACTCTAAAAGTATAACTAGATAACTCAGAGGCAATTTTTTCAAATTGGTTAAAATGGAATTCCATAGGAGTTTTATTACTTATTATTATGGGATCATATCTCCATATAACTCTTTTTTTACCTATCTTTTCGCTTAACTTTTTAAAAACTTCTATACGCTTTTCTAAATCTGGTAATCTAGGTTCTAATATTTCAGGATAATTATTTAATGTATATTGAAAATAAAAATTATAACCTTTACTACTAAGTTCATCAATATATTCTATCATTGGTTCAGGATATTTAGACCAAAATACAATCATGTCAACTTCTTTAGAGTCAAGACTAATCCCTTTTTTCTGATTTTTATTAAAAGGGTTTACTTTAAAATAATAACCCTCTCTAATTCTATTCATAAACCAATCACTATAAAAAGCTGGTATATCAGTTCGTCTACTAGCACTAATAATCATTTTATCTTCCTTTCATATATCAAAATGGTATTTTACCTTTTAATATTTTTATTTGATTACAAAACCAACGCGAATAAAACATAGGTGTTCTAATTAGTTTATCTTTACAAGAAATAGTCTCTTCACAAAAATCACTATTACATTTGGTATCTAATTTGTCAATATAATTTTTTATTTTATTTGGATATTCAATATTTAATATTTCTTTCATATGATAAACATCTTTTTTATCAGTCTCTAATTCTAAAACAGAAGTATAATTACTATTATAATATATATTAATCACTAATTCATTAAATATAGATATATCGATATTGCTTTGAGACCATCTATGTGAACCTAATATAGCAACTTGACTACTATTTAATGAACTATGTTCAAATAACTTCTTTATTATCAATAAGGCGTCATCATCTAATTCTCCTAAAGATTTAGGAAATATAAATATATTATAGTTATCAATGTTTATTTTTAAATTTGATATATCACTTTTTATAAAAGTAATATTTTTGTCTTGAGGTTTATAACCCCAATCCACAATATCTACCCCTGTATATTCTAGATTATTCTTTATATTTAAACCTCTATCACGCATTAAATATTTAATAGAATAATAATCTATAAATGCTCCAGCTCCTAATGATAATATTTTAAATGGTGGTTTAAAATCATTATTAAATAATTTTTGATACATTATATAATATTCAGTGAAAAATGCATAAAAATATTTCAATAAGTAAAATTGTTGAATGCTGTTAATGTATTTCGGAAAGTTTCCCCTTTGAAAAGTTAAATCTTTTAATTTACATAAGCGATCATTATTATTAACATAATTTTTAAAATCTTTAAATATAATGTTTAGATAGTTATTTACAAATTCTCCTTTTTTCATTACTTTATCTAGCTTATTTATTAATAGTTTATTTCTTTCTTTTTTATAATGACTTTTCAATACTTTTATATATTCATTTCTCTTTTTTTTACTTAATTGTAAATCACTCCAAATATTTTTCAATTCTTTATAATCTCTATAATCAGGGAAAAAATCAATCTTCTTATAATCATTAGTTCCCTTCTCTTTAAATATTATTTGATTAAAGCATTCATTGAAACCAAATATTTTTTCAAATTTGACTATTTTAACAATTTTTTTCCTTCTATATGTGATAAAGCAACCTATAATATCTTTCCATTTATTTGGCTGAATGGAATTTACTTTACAATATAATTGCAAATCTGACATCAAACATAAATTATCTAATTTAAATTTTAGTATTTCTATTTTTCTCTCGATATCACTTTTATATTTCAAAGTGTTTTTGAAATAATCTAATTTTGTTTGAAAATGATTTTTTTTCATTAGATTAGACACTCCTAAGGATACATTATTTCTTATTGAATTCTTTATAAAATTTTTATTAATTGTAAAAAAAGTCAGAACTGTTACCAGTTCTGACTCTAATATAACTATTACATAGCATATTTTAATGCTTTTAAACCCGGACATCTCTGCCCTATTGTACTACCAAATTCTTCATTAGTATTATGTTCATTGTACTCTGGTAATGCAGTAATTATTGCTATTTCATTTTTATTTCTTAAACTAATAATTAAATAGAAACTAGCTGTTTCTACATAGTATCTATCTTTTTTCAAATTTTTACTGTATAGCAAACAACATTCTAATTGGTTTTTAATCAATCCTTCCAAACGCCTTTGCCCAATATTCTCAATCTTTATACCATCAATACATAGATCCCAATGCCTTTCTTTCATCCTCAATTTAAAATGAGAAGTCAGCTTACAGGTGCGATCAAACAATTGTTTTAACAATTGATCTTTAATGATGGTTCCCCCTTATATTTTTATTTTGGGTTAATTATTGGGATGACTATTATTAAAAGCAAATTATATTGATAAGTTAATATGCTATGTATAGTCATTGATAGAAATTGTATCATTTTTTTACAATATTTTCAATATTAAAAACTCTTTTTTCTGTATTTTATTTAAACTTTTTATTTTGAGTAATATAATTTATGAAGGCTTTTTGTCCTGCTTTCTAGCGTAGAAAAGGCTAGCTGAAATTATGAAATTTGGTAAGATAATATCATGAGGATTATCAAACACTTCATCAATTTCTAAGTTCCCATTATCATATAGGAAAATATTTAGTAGTGATTTTTTGATTCTTTTTATTGAAGAAATATTTTCTGAATAAGAAAGGTTATTATCGGAGAAGGTGATATTATAATATTTATTACCATTATTACTTCTTTTTTCGCCGGGGAAAATACAATAATGATTTGAATTGAATTTGCTTTTGAAGATTGGTATTTTCATATCTATTATTCCTGCTTGTAGATGAAGTTCACAAATCGCTGGTGAAATATCATAGTTAATTTGATTCATTAAGATAATAATTTTATCTGGTTGAAAGTGATCACAGAGGTAGGGAAGAAATTCTTCATCCCAGTTGTAAGCATCTAAGAACTCATAACTCATTTTGGGGCAAGTACACTCATACTCATAATATTGGCAGTAGTTACACTTCACTTATACAAATTCCCCCTTTTAATATGGTTATAAATCTTAAAAATTTTAGCAAGTATCATAAATTATATATAAATTACTAATTTATGTCAAGAATATTTTTAATATTTATATAAAAAAATTTTGTTTAAATAATAATTTACTAAAAATTCAATTTCTTTTAAAACCCAATTCTAATTATAACAGATAATTAAAAAAATGGCCTGCGGCCACCCTACTATAATTGGATTTCCTTTTTCTTTATAGTAGGGATTATTCCTCTATTACTTTAACAAATTTCATCTCTGTATTACAATTTGGACATGCCA
>Ga0209925_1000308_pt1 | contig 26534 bp, 21 predicted proteins | sample SalPonR2_A_D1_MG_FD_185702 | JGI IMG/M metagenome (GOLD analysis project Ga0209925, IMG submission 185702) | Salt pond soil microbial communities from South San Francisco under conditions of wetland restoration - Salt Pond MetaG R2_A_D1_MG... ... | reverse complement strand
CTAAATTAGGCAAATCTCCTTGTAATATAGAGAAGATAAAAAATTAAGCTGATTTTCTATATTCACTTATATACGAAATATGTTATGAAAAGTTAATAGGCTAAATTTATTATCTAAGATGTTTAGGAAAGATTATCTCTTAATATGTACTAAATATTTTTAATGTGATAAAGAAAAAAAGGGGTCTCCCCCTTTTTAATTATTTGAAAATTATCCTCTTTTTAATCAACTTCAATTATATATTTTTTTATTTCAGCGATTTGTTCTTGCTCCCAATCACGGTAAAGTTTAAATGTAAGGGCTGTTTTTCCTTTATTTACACCTTTTATATACCAATAATGGATACCACTTTGTCCGGCTTTAAGTGGTTCTGTTTGTGGTTCGATATAATTATCATGATGTACTATTATTATATTATTATTTTCAATATCTAAATGCCAGGTATAGCCGGTCGAACGATTTTCTTTTAATTCAATTTTAATAAGGTTGCCACTTTTTACTGCTATTGTTTTTGGCAAAATTGTGATCTTGTATTTTATACTTTCATCACCGATAACCTGCCCAGAACTATCAACTATATCAAATTCAATTACAGTGTTTCCTGTTGAAATAGCCTCCACATACCAGGTATGAATATCATTAATAACATTTTCATCATCGGTCTTAACCTGTTTTGTATAGCTTTCAGAAACTATCTCAACAATATTTTGATCGGCAATTTTATACTGCCATTTTTGATTGTTCTGCATTTTTTTATTTATGGTAATAGTTGTAAAGTTACCATTAATTAATGTTTTTTCTTTTATATCAGTTGAATTAACTGAATTAGAAAAAAGCAAAGGTAAAAACAAAATAACTACCATTAAATAAATTAACTTCTTATTCATCATAAATCTACCTCTTTTTTATTCATAATAGCCCACAATTGTATTAGCATGATTAAGACTGGGACTACTATAATTGTCAGTTGTCCACACACCATTTTCAGTCAAACTATCATACTGATTTGCGTCTATGGCAACTGTTACTAGATAACCATTTGAGATAATAGTTTTAATAGCCTCTATATCATCACTGTTTTCTATTTTCATCCTATAACCAGTCGAACCTTCATAAAGTCCAGAACGATAATCAGCTGCTTCTCTAAAAGCTGTTTCTGAAGGCCAACTAGTATGATCACTATCACTATATGGCATCGCATCTAAACTGGAGATCCCTATATTTTCAATGATCCGGGTAGCATCTGTATAATAAGAACCATTATCTACACCACCATTTATTAAGTGGTAAACAAACTCAGGACTCATTATTTTACTTTTATCTCCTGTACTTAAATCCCAACCTTGATCTGATGCTTCATAAAAGCTTTTTACATAATAGCCGATTGCCCAGGCTACACAAGAACCTTCCGCACCCTGATTACCAATTGGGGGAAAGTACTGAGACTGTGAATGATCTACAATATTTATTGTACCATCTGATTGGGATTTGATTGGAAATGTACTTAATACATCTTGTGCATCTAATACTTTGATCCTGCCTGTTTCTTGAACCTTTTGCCATTGCTCTCTCGTCATATTTTTCCAGCCTGTCCCCTGGCCATTTACTTTTTCATTTTCAACATTATTTGTATTAATATTTTTTACAAATTTATCTATATCTGTGCTTGTAACAGCACGGGCGGCTGACTCTAATTTATCCTGTGAAGACATGCTGGTTATAGAAGACCCTCCAGATACTTTTGTAATCGTTACTTCTTTAGTACTATTACTGCCAATACTTAAATTAGATATATCAGCACTAAATTCATTACTATTAATTTCAAGTGTAAAAGATTCTAAAGTCCCACTACTGGCTGAGTTATTAGTAATTTCTAATACTACATCTTCTGTATCAAAAGGCAAAAGCTCTGTAATATCCATCACAATCTTGTTTTCCGGAAATGGTTCATTACCTGCTTTTTGAATCTGGTTCTCTGGATAGAAGTACTTAATATCATTACTGCTTCTAGAAGGTATCTTGATGGCAAAAGACCAGCTAGCTCTATCACTACCTTCAATATCAAAGAGAGCTAGAGCTTCTGCCTGATAATTATCACGTTTACCTAATACCCAGGCATCTAAGCCAACCTGTATTGCGGCATCATAAGTAATATAAAGAGTGCCATCATTATTTGGACCCCAACTACTTCCCCAGGAATTAACTAATTTGAATACATTTCCAGTAAAGTTAGCATCAACTATTAGATCCTGATCTAAAGTAACCTCAATACTAGTATTACTACCTGTATAGTCATTACTCCAACTGTCAAAGACATACTTCTTATTTAAAGTTTCAGCTTTAAGTCTTAAGGTCTCAGTTTGTTCAGCACTATAATTATAACTATTGCCTGCCTCTATTGTAACTGTAGTTCCATCTGGTTTTTCAACCTTAACCTTACCACCTTCGCCTACATTTAACGTAAAGTCATTAGCAGCAGCACTGTTAAAGACAGCTGTTACTGCTTTATCACTATCGATTGTTATCGCCTTGGGATTTTCGGAACCTGCTAACTCTCCCTGCCAATTTGAAAAAGTCCAATTAGAGGCAGGAGATGCCTTTAACTGTACTTCTGTACCATATTCATATTCTAAATCACTAGGTTCTTTTGATACAGTTCCCTCTCCCTCAGTTGATATCTTTAATGAATATACTTTCTTTACAAATACTGCAGTTACATTTTTCTCCTGGTCAACAGTGATTGTCGTGGTATTTTCACTACCGGAAAGATCTCCTTCCCAATGATCAAATTTCCAACCAGTATTAGGCTGTGCTGTAAGTTCTATTTCTTTTTCATTACTTGTTGAAGATACTTCTTTTTCATTTACAGTACCACTACCCACAACATCAATATTTAAAGGGTAATCCTTCTCTACAAATACTGCTGTAACATTAATATCTTCTTCCACTACTATAGTTTTAGGATTTTCGGTACCTGAAATATCTCCTTTCCATTGGTCAAACTTCCAACCATCATCAGGAACAGCTGTTAGTTCTACTTCATTACCACTAGCTGATGATATTGTGTTTTGGTTTACGGTTCCACTTCCTTCAGTACTTACATTGATATTACCGCTGTCAACTTCAGCATTTATTGTATATTCTTTTTGTTCATTAACTTCAAAATCATTAGGACTAAATGTATAACCTGACTTTATAAACTTTAAAGTAACAGGTCTTGTTAATCCAATTATTTCCCAACTACCATCATTTTCAGTCTCTGCTACACCATTATCACCATAATTAATTGTTACATCGCTTAATCCACTATCGTTACCATCTTTTACTACTCCTGAAACTGTATAGCTGTTATCAAGAGAGGTTTGAGGTGTATTATTTTCACATCCCGTCAAAAACAAACTAGTTGCTACAACCAATATTAACAACATTGATAAAACGAAATACTTCTTTTTTTGCAAAGTAAATTTCCTCCTGTAGATTAATTTTTTTACTATTTTTCTTAATTTTCACACAATTTGTGTGAAAAAAACTAGATTAAAAAGTTGATATACTAGAATCACTGAACTAAATAGCTTAGTTTTACATAACAGGAATATTATATTGGTATAATATAAAAATATTTTTAGATTATAATTATTATTTTGTATTCAATTTTGAGATATTTAACTTTCTTTTATATTTCTTAAAAATCTCTTTTTAAATCAAGCAGACCTGAAGTGAACCTCTCCACCTAAATCAAAAATAAGATTTAGATGGAGTTTTCTTGAGACTTTTTAGATAAATTAAACACGCGGCACTAAGATTATAAGCTTAGTTGATAAAACTCCCTGCTTAATTAAAAAGTACAAACTATTGGCGGAAGGAGAGGGATTCGAACCCTCGAGACAATAATGTCTACTCGATTTCGAGTCGAGCGGTTTCAGCCAGACTCACCCATCCTTCCGGATCTCAATTCTTTAAAGAATTTTTTCATTAAATCACAGCATTCATTTTTTAAAACACCGGATTTGATTTCAACTTGGTGGTTCAATCTATTATCAGAAAGGATGTTCATTATTGTGCCGGAAGCACCATCTTTATCACTTTCAGTTCCATAAATTAACCTTTTTAATCTTGCTTTTTGAATTGCACCTGCACACATTATACATGGTTCTACTGTAACATAAATACTACAACCTTCTAACCGCCAGTCCTCTCTGTTTTGAGCAGCCTCTTTAATAGCCAACATTTCCGCATGAGCTGTTGGATCATTATCACTTTCTCGCCTATTATAGCCTCTACCAATTATTTCACCATTGCATTCAACAACTGCCCCAATGGGAACTTCCTTGCTTTTATAAGCTTTTTTTGCTTCAAGTAAGGCCTGTTCCATAAAAAAACTATCTTTATCCATCTGTAAACTCCTTACATAAGAGTCTTAAAAAGTTAATAACGCTAGGAATTACCATAAAATAAGGTCTAAACACCTTAATCCTAGCTATTTACTTAGGTAATTATAACAATTTATTTATTGCTTTTCAACCAAATTATATTTTATTCTAAGATAACATTATTAATATTGTTTAGTAACAAAAACTCCCGTTAATGACTTATATCAATTAAAAAAGATTATTTGTTTTTGACTTTTAGGCTATGTTTTTCATATTATTGATATTGTAGATTCTTTTTTATGATTTTAATAGGTTGTAAACAAGTTATTTATAGAAATAAAAAATGCAAAGGAGAATTATAATGTCTTTAAATATATTAATCATTTTATTAGCCGGCTGGGGAGCAGGAATAGTTACTGGTTTAGTGGGGGCCTCTGCCGTTGTTTTAGTAGCCCCGGTTTTAATAACTTTTCTCGGCTATCAACCATATGTGGCCATTGGGATAAGTTTAGCTACTGACATTATTGCTTCATCAATATCAGCTTATACCTATCATCAAAATGATAATTTAAAATTAAAAGAAGGCTTATACCTTGCTTTTGCTTCTGTCACCGCTGCTGTATTGGGCAGTTGGCTATCAAGCTATTTATCTGCTTCTTTATTAGGGGGAAGTACCGGTATAGTCATATTAATTATGGGTATTTCTTTTTTAAGAAAACCATTAAACCAAAGACTGCAAGATTTTCAAAATAAATTCGATTTAAGTTTCTGGAAAAAAAGAAAGATATTTTCTGCTATATTTTTTGGTGGTTTTATTGGTATGATGACAGGTTTTTTTGGAGCAGGTGGCGGGATGATGATTTTGATGGTTCTAACTTTTATTTACGGTTTTTCTGTTCACACTGCGGTTGGAACCTCAGTATTAATAATGGCTTTTAATGCAACATTTGGAGCTGCCAGTCATTTTTTGGTTGATCAAAGCATACCGCTTTTAGAAATTAGTATTAGTGGTTTAGGTGGATTAATAGGTGGAGTTATGGCAGCAGTATATGCTAATGCTATCTCAGAAAAGAAACTTTCAAAAGCTATTGGCGTAGTGTTTATTCTATTAGGATTTATATCTTTTATTAAATAGATGAAACACTTTTTTATAAATTAACCAAATTTTAAACCTTTAAAATAATTAATTTTAATTCTTTTTAGATTTCCACCATTTTAAAAAACTTGTTTCATAACTTAAAGTATTAGTAGGACAGATATCAACACAGTGACCACAACCTACACACCTTAAATTATCCACTGGTTGACCATCTTTTGCATACTTTGCTATATCAATAGACATTGGACAAACCTTTGTACATTGTTTGCAGCTAATACAGTGATTATTGTCTGTTTTGATCTGCTGACCAGCTGCCTTGCTAATTAAAGAAAGAGTAGTCCCCAAAGGACAGTAATAGCAGTAGCCCCTACCGGTCCAAATTATCCATAAAAACATCATCATTAATAATTCTATGGAGACATATTTGATGGTCTCCAATTCATGTAAAAACGTTTCATCACCTATGATTGTAATGTCCATTATGCGCATTGTCCACCAAAAAGTAAAAGATAAAGAAATAACAAACATAAGCCAGCGGAAAACTTTTAAGAAGTTCAACCAACCCTTATTAACTTGTTTTCTTTTTCCAATAATAGGAAAAACATCTGACCAAATTTCAGATACAAAACCATTTAACATACAAAGATAAGAGCACTGCCAGCGCCTGCCGATAAGCAAAGTCCCGATTAACACTATTAGATTAGCAATAATAAAAAAGACAACAGCTGTAAATATAGCACTAGTACCCCATATATTAACCTGTTGATTATAATATGTAGAAGTTGTGTCCATTAACTGCAATCCCATACTCGACCAGGGCAGAGGCATAAAAAAGTAATAAATTTCCCGATTATTTATTAACCAGGGAATAATACCATGCACAAATAAAGCAGTAGTAGAAAAGGCAACTAAATTTATTTTTTGTAATCTTTTCTTCTTAGCTTGTTTTAAAACCTGCCAACTTAAAAAAGAACCTATTAAAATTATAGCTATCTTAAACTCATTCTCAAAGACCTTATATATCTGATGAACTAGTTTGGCTTGCTTTTCAGACAACACATTTTGCAAACCATAATTTAAAGTAGCAACAATAATGGTAAATAAAATATATATTATTAATAATATTTTAAGCCAACGCAGAGCAGTTTGTTTTTTCATTTTTCTCTCCTTTAAAAAAAGGTGGAAATAATTATTAATGTTTTAACCCCTCATTTTATCTGCAATAGCTTTTGCTAATTTAAAGTGATCTTTTTTACCGAGATGTATTCCATCTTCTTTGCTAGGTGAAGCAACTTCAGCCGCATCAAGAAATTCGCAACCATAAGTTTGTGCTATATTTTTATAATAACCAGCTAACTTTTTAGATTTTTTCTCAGAATCACAGCTAAATCCACAATAATATTTCCCTTCTTTATTCTTACCTACATAGATAGGACTCACTATTAATATCTCAGCCTTTTCAGAAAGCGAATCTTTCATATAATATTTTAGATCTCTTATTAAACGTTCTAAACCCCAGGAAATAACTTCTGCAGAAACATTAAAGAAATCTTTAGTATCATTAGTGCCTAACATAATTATAATATAATCAACAGGGTCATGAGTACGAAAGGCCACTTCTAAATATTTAGCTCCATTTCTACCATCTGAGATGGAATCATCAAAAACAGTAGTCCTTCCACCCAAACCGGCTGCTAAAACTCGATAACCTTGACCCAATTCTTTCTCTAAAACCAGCGGCCAGCGTTCTTTTTCAGAAAATCGAGCAGCCGAATTAATACTTTCACCACTATTAACGGGATCTACACCCCAGGTATTTGAGTCCCCATAGCATAATATTCTTTTCATCAACAATTCCCCTTTCATAAAAAAATTGATATAATATTTTTGCAATAACCCTTTTATATTTTTATCATTTTCTTAGTACAATTAAATTATATAATCTTTTGAAAGAAAATAAAAATGAAATAATAATTTTATCTATCCAAAGATAATCTCTTTTAAAAAAGAAAGGGCTAGCATTTATAATAAATATTTAAACACCAGATTTATTTACACATTTCATATTTAATCATATCTGTTTTCCCCTCTATTTATCACCTACTAGTTAAATTAAAACAGCTTTAATTACCTTTTGATTACAACCCAAAATAAATTGTCTTTTTGAATTTGTAATATATAAGCTTGACTCTGCTATAAAGTAGTTTTAATACCACTAATCTTTAATTTTCAGCCTCTAACTAACGAATGGTCTCAAAATAGGGCAAGATCTTATTAAAATCAAAAGACTCAGGCAGTAAACTTATTCACTACCTAAGTCATTTTATCTTTTAATTTGATTTTATAGTAAATAAACTACTTTCTCTTTGGTAAAATTACTGAAAAAATAATCTTTTCGTTTTTACTCTCAACTTTAATATCTCCACCATTTGCTTGCACTAAGTTTTTAGTTATTGCTAACCCTATGCCCATTCCTTTTACTTTTTGGGACCTTGACTTATCTGCTTGATAAAACCTTTCAAATAGATAAGGTAGGTCTTCTTTTTTTATAGTAGGACCTTGATTAGATATTTCTATGATTTTGCTTTCCGTATCTTCTTTAATTTTTATTTCTATTGTAGAGTTTTTATAACAATATTTCACAGCATTTGAAATAATATTATTTAAAATTTGTTGTAGGGAACTTTTATCTGCATATATCTTATTATCAGTTGCAAAATAGATATTGAAATTAATTTCTTTCTTTTGAGCTGAAATATCAAAGCCTTTTATTATTTTCTCAAGGGTTTCTTCTAAATCAAAATATTCCTTATCTACATTTAATATCTTAGCCTCAGCATCATTTAATTCATTTAGCCTATTTACCAAATTTATTAATCTATTTAGCTCTTCTTCCATTTCTTTAGCAGTCTGACTATTCCAATCAATTACACCATCTTCAATTGCTTCCATATAATTTTTCATATTACTTAAGGGAGTTCTCAATTCATGAGCTAAATCAGAAGTAGATTCCTTTCTTATTTTTTCTAGATACTTTAATTTCTGAACCATTTGATTAAAAGAATTACCTAATTCAGCTACTTCGTCATTACCCTTAATAAAAATCTCATGGTCGAGATTACCATTAGCTACTTCTTTTACAACTTTATTCATTTTATTTAAAGAATCAGTTAAATACTTACTAAAAAAGTAAGTAGCGCTAATTACTAAGATAGCTGTTATTATGGCAGCTATATAGATTGCTCTGTTGATTTGAGTCATAAATATATCCTCTGTATTAGAAAAAATTTCTTCTAGTTTTGAACGCTGCCAGAGTAGTTTTCCAATCTTATTTCCAGAATTAGTTAGTTCTATTTGATCATAGTTTTGCGGACTAATGGGAGTAAAGTTATTCATCTGCCCCATCATTCTTCCCATATCGCTTCGATTCATTCTACCAAACATATTTTGCGTACTAAAAGCAATAATTTCTCCCTGATTATCTCTTAACACTACCCTAAAATCATTTAGACTAGCAAAATTTCCAATTATCTGCTGCGCTTCATTCCAGTTATTATACTCACTATAACTTTCTTCTAATAAAGATTTGAGGTTTTCCACTTTATTTCTTCTAATATTTCGAAGATAATTCTCAAAATAAAAATCAAAACGGTAATTAATAAATATAGAAGTTAAAATCAAACCTCCTAAAGATACCAATATAAATATGACAAATATTTTTAAACCCAGTTTACTCATCTTATTCACCCACAAACTTATAGCCGGCCCCATAAACAGTTTTAATAAACTTTTTATCTGTTATATTCAACTTTTTTCTAATATTTTTAATATGAGCATCGATAGTTCTATCAAAACCTTTAAATTCTAAACCTAATACTTGTTCTACCAACTGATCACGTGATAAAACCTGACCCGGATGACGAGCTAAATATGTTAAAATATCAAATTCAGTTGAAGTAAATACAATTATCTCATCTTTATATGTTACCTGCATTTTATTGGGAAATATTTTAAGATCACCATCTAAGTAACTCATATATTCTGCTTTAGGAGCTTCATAATCACTTCTCCTTAAAATTGCTCTTACTCTTGCCATTAACTCGCGGGGACTAAAAGGCTTTATAACATAATCATCTGCTCCTATATCTAAACCTTCAATTCTATCTTCTTCTTGACCTTTAGCTGTTAACATAATGATAGGAATATCTGAATTATGTCTTATTTTAGAACAAACCTCTTCTCCACTTAATTCTGGCAACATTAAATCCAAAATTATTAAATCCGGATTTTCATTATTGTATTTCTCTAAAGCTTCCTTACCATCTTCAGCTGTAATTGTCTCATAACCTTCTTTTTCTAAATAACCCTTTATAACTTTTCTTATTTTATATTCATCATCAACAACTAATATTTTCCCAGCCATTTTTTCACCTCAAATCAAACAATCTATTTTTAAAGTTTATATTATTACTATTTTTGTCCTTTATATTTTAAATCTATTCTATCATATCTTTGAATTTATTGAAAAAATAAACATTAAACTTTAACCAAATCTCTTATCTTATATTTTAATATCTAATTATGAAGACAATATGAAATTTCGTCTATTTATCTTTTTTATATTGCATTTTAGTTTAATGATTGTTAAAATAAATTTAAGATAGATATTTATTTGAGGTGATTTAATGAAAGGAAGAGTATTTGAATTAAAAAACGAAAAGAAAATTATAGATTTTTCAAAAGCAGTTGCATCTAAGTCAAGAATGAAAATTCTGGAAGTACTGCAAAACGAAGATATGAATTTAAATCAAATTTCAGAAGTACTTGATATGCCGGCTCCTTCTGTGACCGTTAATATAAAAAAATTAGAAAAGGCCGGTTTAATTGAAACTGAATATAAACCTGGTAATCATGGCTCGCAAAAAATTTGTCGTTTAAATTATGATAAAGTATTAATCATGCTGCCTGGATCGCGAGAATTGAAGGATAAAAATTTAATAGAAACTTCTATGCCAATTGGAAATTATAAAGACTTTGAGGTGGAACCGACCTGTGGCTTAGCATCTGAAAAAGGTGTTATTGGTATTTTAGATGATGAAAAGTCTTTTTTAAATCCTGATCATACTAATGCCCAAATATTATGGTTTGGAAATGGTTATGTGAAATATGTTTTTCCTAACAAATTACCAAATGATACGATAGCAAGTAAAATGGAATTAAGTTTGGAAATTTGTTCAGAAACATCTGATTATAATGAAGATTGGCCTTCTGATATTACGATTTGGATCAATAATATTGAGGTAGGAACCTGGACTTCACCGGGAGATTTTGGTGAACAAAGAGGACTTTTAAATCCTGATTGGTGGTATTTTGGACAAACTCAACATGGTTTATTAAAAGTATGGAAAATTGATGAAACTGGTTCATATATTGATGGAATGAAAATATCTGATGTTACTATTTCAGACCTATCAATCTCAGAAAATGAATCTATTGAATTAAGAATCGGTATTAAAGAAGATGCTCGTAATGTGGGAGGAATAAATCTATTTGGTCGAAAATTTGGAAATTATAAACAAGATATCGTTTTGAGATATAGATACAAATATAAGAATTAAAAATCTCATTTAAATTAATTAAAGCTGCCTATATATTAATATAAGCAGCTCTTTTTATTATCTTAATATTTTTTGTATGCTTTCTAATGGCACTTTTAATTCTCTGTTTTCATACATAAGACCATTCTTTTCCTGCTCTACATCAGTTAATTGAGTATAACAGTAGCCCTGTAAATATTCAATATCTTCAATAACTGATATAGTTTCTTTAAATCTATCTAATAATTCTTCTTTAGTTTCGAGTTCTTTACCATAACCCCAGCCGTTTTCTTCCTTTAAGGCTATCCCTCCGAACTCACTCATTAAAATCGGTTGGTTTTGATAAGTATAACCCTCCGCAAAAACATATTTTTGTTTGTTAAAAAGAATTTCATTATTGATTATAGGTTCTTTTTCTTTATATCTATCTTTAATTTTTAGGGGATCTTCCTCATAATCATGTAAAGTAATTATATCAGAAATAGTATGTTCCCAACCATCATTTGTTATGATAGGCCTAGTGTTATCAACTGTATTTGTTAATTTATAAATACCCTCAGTAAAATTTTGCTGTTTTTTTGCTGTTTTTACTTCATCAATTCCCCAGGACTCATTAAAAGGCACCCAGGCTATAATAGAGGCATAATTGTATAATTGTAATACTATCTCTTCCCATTCTTTAACAAAATTATTTACAGCCAAATCATTAAAATCATATGTAGAACCAATCTCAGCCCATACTACTAAGCCTAATTTATCCGCCCAATAATAAAAGCGTTTATCTTCAATTTTTTGATGTTTCCTTACTCCATTAAATCCCATTTCCTTAGTTATTTTTAAATCTTTCTTAATCGCTTCATCAGAGGGAGGAGTAGCTATTGAATCGGGCCAGTATCCTTGGTCTAAGATTAACTTTTGATAGAAAGGTTTATTATTTAATAATATTTTCCCATCTTTTATTGATATTTTTCTCATCCCGAAATAAGAATCTACTCTATCTACAATTTCATTATTACTATCTATTATTTTAAAAGTTATATCATATAAATTAGGGTTATTTGGCTCCCATAATTTCATCTCTGAATTTGTTTTTTTAAATTGAAATACTTTTTTATGGTTGTTATTTTCTATTGTGAAACTAAATTTTTTTACCAATTCTTCTTTGTATTTTATTTCGGTTTTAATTGTATATTCTTTTTTAATTTGACTATTTGAAAAATAATAAACTAATTCAATACTTTCTTGGTCTATATCAGGAGTCATTTTTACATTTTTTAAAAATATATCTTTATTTACAAACTCTAACCAGACAGTTTGCCAGATACCTGTAGTTCTAGAATACCAACACTCAAAGTTGTCTTCTTGCCAACTTTGTTTTCCTCTGGGTTGGTTTTTACTCATTGAATCTTTTACTTTTACTACAATATTATTTTCCTTGTTATATTCAATAGAGTTTGTTATATCAAAATTAAAGGAAGTATATCCTCCTTGATGTTTACCTATATATCTGCCATTTATCCAGACCTTTGTAATATAATCTGCTGCCGCAAAATTTAGTAAAATTTTTTTCCCTCTTTGCTTTTTAGGAATTGCAAATTTCCTTTGATACCAAATGTATTTATGGGAGGTTTTATCATTAATCCCACTTTTTTTACTTTCATAGGTAAAGGGAACCCTAATTTTTTTATCTAAATTTTCTTTATTAAACCAGTTGTTTTTTTCACCTATATTATTATCATCAAAATCAAAGTCCCATTTACCATTTAAATTTAACCACGCTTCTCTTTTGAATTGAGGTCTGGGATATTCAGGTCTTGCTATATTGTTTGTCATATCTAAATTCCCTCCTTAAAAACATTAACCCTTTATACCGGTCATTTTTATTCCCTTTATAATCTGTTTCTGGAATAATAGGAATGCAACTATTGCAGGTGTAGACGCTATCATGTTTACTGTCATTGGTATTGAATAATCAGGAGTATAAGCATCGGTAAATGTTGGTACCCCTACTGGAAGTGTAAACATTTCTTTAGTCATTATTGCAATAAAAGGCCATAAAAAACTATTCCAGGCCTGGATAAAGGTAAATATACCAATAGAAGCAATAGCCGCTTTGGATAAAGGCATAAATATTGAAAAATATATCCTAAATAGCCCACAGCCATCAATGCGGGCACTATCAATTAAATCTCTTGGAATCGCATCAAAAAACTCTTTTAAGATAATTATTCCTAATGGTATTGCAACCCTAGGAAAAATTAGTCCAGGATAGGTGTTTAATAAACCTAATTTATTAACTATATCAAAAAGTGCTACTACATTTGCCTCAGTTGGTACCATGAGTCCAACTGTAAATAGTACAAAAACTACATTTTTATATTTAAAATCGATTACTGATAATGCAAAAGCTGCTAACGAGTCAAATATGATTACTAAAAATGTTACACTTGTGGCTACCACTAAACTGTTAAACATCCACCTAATTACTGGTGCCCTATCAATAACATCAAAGTAGTTAACTATTGAATAAGGTGGTAAAAACCATTCTATAATGCTAGCTACATGAAAACCCGAGGGTTTTAATGAAGCAAAAAGCATCCATATAATAGGGAAAATAAATAAAACAGCCAATAAATATGAAAAAGAATATTTGATTACTTTCCGGGTTGGAGAATTATTATTTTCCATATTACCCTTCCTTTCTTCGACGGAAATATATTTGGAATACAGACACAGCTACTAAAACAATAAAAAATGTGAAGGCCATGGAAGCACCATATCCCAAGCTATTTTCTTTAAAACTTGTTTCATATATATACTGAACTATTGGTCTTGTAGCTGTTCCGGGTCCACCACCTGTGATTAACCAAACTTGTGCAAATATTTTAAATGAAAATATTATCTGTAACAAAGTTATGACCCAAGTAATTGGTTTTAAAAGTGGAAGAGTAATATGCCATAGTTCTTGAAATTTGGTTGCTCCATCTACTTTGGCTGCTTCATAAAATGACTCTGGAATATCTTGTAATGCAGCTAAATATAATATCATATTAAATCCAACCGTCCACCATAATGTGGCAAAAACTATAACAAACCAGGCTAAAGCATCCTGCCCTAGCCAATAAATCGTTTGATCTACACCAAAGTTTTGTAACACACTATTTAATAATCCGCTATGTGGTTGAAATAAATATACCATTATAGAAGATACTACTGCTACTGATAATACATAAGGTAAGAAAAAAGATATCTTTAAAAATAATTGCCCTTTTATTTTTTGATTACAAATAAGTGCAAAAACTAATCCGGTAATAACAATTGCAGGTGTTGATAAAACAACAAATAGCAGGGTATTACCTAAAGACTCCCAAAAAGCAGGATCTTTTATCATATATAGATAATTATCTAAACCTACAAAATCCATTTTTCTAACCATTGTCCAGCGATGTAAACTAATCCATAGCCCCCGAAAGATAGGAAATATTAAAAAAATTAAATACACTATTGTAAAAGGCAATATAAAGGGTAGGGCTTTTAAAAAATTATACTTTTTTACAAGTTTCCTATAGGTATCCAAAAATATACCTCCTTTGTAAAGCTAGTATTAAAAAAAGGGGGTGGGTATATAAAATTATATACCCACTTTTTTTATCTTTACCCACTTTCTTTTTATCTACTTATTAACCTATCTATATCTTTAATCGCCATATCTACAGCTTCTTCAGGAGTGATTTCATCTTTCCAGACTTTACTTAGAGCTGTTGTCATTTTTGATCTAATACCCCAGGTATGTGAGCCTGCTTTATCAAATGTTACATAGTCCGCTGCTTTTACATAATCCATTCTATAAGGCATATTTTTAAACTGTTCATCTTCTTTTACTGTATTTTTACTGGGAATATGTCCAGCTTTAGCCCATAGGGCACCATTGTCAGTTATCCATTTAGCAAATGTTAAGGCTGCTTTTTGAGTTTCTAGATCTTGATTAGGAGAATAAGGTAACATTAAAGTATGTGAATCTGCCCAGGAAGCACGTTGGTCTAACATAGTAGGCATGGGAATAACTCCAAAATTTAAGCCTTCGGTGCTTTCTAGTGTACCTGTAATCCAGACCCCTGTTAATAATGTAGCTGCCTTTTCATTCCTAAATAAGTTCACATTTTCCATATATTCAGAATGCAATGGAGCATAACCCTTATCATAGATTTCTTTCATATAATTAATTGCTTTTACTGCTTTATCTTTTTCTAAGGTGATTTCACCATCAGTTAAGAAAGGTTTTCCACCTAATTGATTATATAGACTCCACCAAAATCTATAATGACCTTCTGCAGTTAATTTAGTCCAGTTAGTCATTGAATATTCAGCAGATGATTCTTCTTTTAAAGTTTTTAAAAAGCTCATATAATCATTGGTCTTTGGTTCCCCTTTTTCATCTAAAAGACCAGCTTCAGATAACATATCTTTATTATAATAAAGGACTAAGGGGTGAGTATCTAATGGTACTGCATAATGTTTGCCATCCTTTTCTGTACCCTGTAATATATTTTGATTAAATTCACTCCAATTAATACCGACCTCTTTTGCAGCACTATCTACAGGTACTGCTAAACCCTCATTTATCATTTCAGGTAATCTTGTTACATGAGAAATTGCAATATCGGGTCCATTACCACTAGCTGTAGCTGTTTTTAGCTTAGTATAATATTCAGCCCACTCTAACCTTGTGGAATCAACTTCTATGTTATCGTGTGTTTCATTAAATTCCTTCACTATTTCGTCCATGAATTCAGCATCTCCACCACCAAATAGATTCCAGTACTCTACTGTAACGGTTTCTGCCATCACATTAAAAGAAAGTAAAAGAACTAAAGACACAACCATAAATAACGTCAATTTTTTCATTTTAAAAAATTCCTCCCCTTTTTTAATATTGACATTAATCAAAAATTTAAGAATATTTTAGTTCTGTAAATTTACACCTCCACTTCATTAATTTAACTATTATTAATTTAATTTAATGTTTATTAAACTAAAGCCAATAAAAAAAGCAAATTTACCACTTATTTATTTTATACAAGACGAAAACTAAATATCCTTCTTTTAATTTTAAAAAAATTCAAATTATTTAGATTACAAGGTTTAATGCACGGTTTTTTAGGTTTTGATCTTGTATAAACCCAAAAATTTTCAGATAACCCCTTTTGCATGTTGAAATAACTCTTTTGATGTCTTGAAATTAAACATCTTCCTGGGATAAGTATTAATAAATTCTTGTATGTACTTAACAAAGCTTCTCGTTATCCCCTTAAATGATTCACCTTTGGGAAGAAATCTTCTAATAAACCGGTTCGCATTCTCATTACTACCGCGCTGCCAACTACAGTAGGCATCACAATAATAAACTTCAGTCCTCTTTATACTGCTTTTTGTAAAGGATTCTTCTATACGTTCGTAATCATAAAATTCTCTGCCATTATCGGTTGTGATACTCTTAAAAGTTTCTCTGAACTTGACCACACCCATACGCCTTTCTATCCTGTCTAAGCCTTCTATTACCGAATCCTGGGTCTTATCTGGTATCTTTTCTATGATCTCTACTCTGGTTTTTCTTTCTGTTAATACCAGTAAATAGGGATCATTACAGCCTTTTTTACCTTCTACTAAATCCATTTCAAAATGGCCTATCTCTGATCTACTATCTGCAGCTTCCGGACGGTCTCTAATAGTTCTGCCTTCTTTATGTTGTTTTGTTTGAGCACTTTCCTTCTTTTCGTCCTTACTATCATTGCAGTAATTGCCATATACTAAATCTTCCCTGTCAATCATCAATACTCCCATATCTATATAATTATATATTGTCTTATAGGATAAGCACATATCAAACCGATCATCATCTTTAATTAACTCCGCTATTACTTCCGGAGAATACTTTTTACTTACTTTATTTTCAATAAACTGGGCTATTTCATGGTTTTTATCTATCTTTAAATTAGGTCCTTTAGCTGTGGCATTATTATCATGAACCTGTTGGGCTATCTCATAATCATAAACTTCTTTATAGCTGTCTTGTGTACGTTTAAGAGTAATTTTACCTTTGTCTATTTCTCGACTTATTGTAGTTCTATGATTGTTTAATTCTTCTCCGATTTCTGTATAATTCTTATTTTGATAGTTATAAAGATGGGCAATTAACTTTCTATTATCAAATGTTATATGTTTCCCTTTGCCTTTATCTGTGTTATAATTACTTTGACACATGTCGGTGCCTCCTTGTTTTGTTTGTTGAGTTACTCACATTATAAAGGAGGTTACCGGTGTGTGTCACATTTTTATTTTCCTTACGTACATTTAATTATACAATTCAGCTATTTCTTTAATTTAAAAGATATAATATAATGTTTTTTTATATTGGACACATTATAACATAATTATGTCGTATTTACATTGATTAATTATAATAAACTTATTCTGAACTAAATTACATACAAAAAAAGTACTGGAGCCCAAGCAAGAACCCCAGTCTTTAGATATAGACCAAATATTATATTTAATTGCTATTACATTTTTACTATTTCATTACCAATACTGATGTGTTAGCATGACGCACAACTTTATCACTAATACTACCTAACAAATAGCGTCTAACTCCTCCATGCCCTTTATCTGAAAGAACTATCATATCAAAATCATTATTTTCAGCATAATCACAAATAACATCAGCTGGCCTACCAAATTTAATAATTTCTGTTACTTCTAATCCTAATTCTTCATAATATTCAGCTGCTTTGTTTACAATTTTTTGACCTTCTTCTTTAGCAGCCTCTTTTCTTTCTTCTCTTAATTTCTGCATTTTTTCTGTAGACATAGCGGAAGTAGTACCATGGGGTACATCATAGACTGTTCCCTTTACTTCTTGCAAAACAGATATAACTGTTATCTCAGCATCTTTTTCTTTAAACAGATCAGAAGCTTTTTGAGCAGCTTTTAAAGATCTCTTTGAGCCATCAACAGCAATTAAAATTTTATTCATTTTTATCACCCCATATTATTATAATTAAAGAATTAATTTATAATTCCCCCCGTTTATATATTTTTAATTTGTGATATCTTTAATAAGATTTTTTAAAATGATATAATTAAAATTGGATATTTATCAACTAACAAGATTATATAAAATTTGAGCTCTGGAGGAAATTAAATGAATATTAACCGTGAATTTAAAGCCAGTTTTGCAAAACTTAAATTAAGCTTGAAGCGTTTTCCCTATCCCCTAATATTCTCTACATTGACTACCCTTATCTTAATATTTATTATAAATATAGAAGATAAACTTAATCTAACCACAGCAGAGACCTTTGTAAAATATGCGATGGCTTTAGCTTTAGGATTTCCGCTCTTTTTAATTATAAAAGTTTATTTTGAAAAAATAAAACCAGTCAGTAAAATTAATAAAATAATAATAAGATTTGTTGCTTTCTTTTCATTGATTATCTATTACATTTTTTTATTAAATAAAATGAATATGGTGACTATCTCTAGATACATTGCGGTCAGTTTATCATTATATCTTCTTTTTTTAGTAATTCCATATTTTTATAATAGAAAAAACTTCGAATTATATGTAGTAAAAATATTTTCTCGATTAATTGTGACAGGTGTCTATTCTTTAATACTTTTTGCTGGTATATCTGTTATTTTATTTACCTTAAACGAGCTTTTAAATATACCTATAACAGAAACTTTTTATCCCAGCACAGCCCTTTTGATTGTTGGTATTTTTGCCCCTGTGTTTTTATTGGCAAAAATTCCTAAACAAAATGAAATTTTAGATATAAAAGAGTATCCCATTATATTCAAAATATTACTTACTTATATTATAATGCCCTTAATTACTATTTATACTACCATCTTATATATCTACTTTATAAAGATAATAATCACTCAACAACTGCCCCAGGGATTAGTGGCTCATCTTGTAATCTGGTATGCTTCTCTGAGTGTTATTATTATATTTTTTATATCACCTTATAAGGATAAAAATCAATGGATAAAGACATTTAGAAAATGGCTGCCTATTGCACTTATCCCTCTTTTATCCATGATGTTTTTGGCAATGTATATCAGAATTGATGCTTATGGCTTTACTGAAAACAGATACTTCGTTTTAGTGCTCGGACTCTGGATTCTTGGTATAGCCCTTTATTATATTTTCTCTAAAAAGAAAAATAATTTATTGTTACCCTTAAGCTTATCTATTATATTGATTTTATCAGTGTTTGGACCCTGGAGTAGTTATTCGGTTTCTATATATAGTCAAAATCAAAGATTTGAGAACATCTTAAAAGAGTATAACATGGTAAAAAATGAAAGTATCATAAAAAATAAAACTATAATCAATGAAAATGATCAAGAACAAATTCAGGCAATCTTTAGATACTTTAAAAATAATCACAGCCTAAATGACTTAAAATATCTACCTGATGATTTTAAAACTGAAGATACGCAAGAATTTTTTGGTTTTAAATATAATTCAAAGTATAGTCCTCAAAATGCTAATTATTTCAATTATTATTTAGATAGAAATCAAAAAACAGTTAATATTAAACAATATGATTATATGGTTAAATTTCCAAATAAAAATAATGAAGCATTTATCTCAGAAGATAATTTAACCATTAATTTTGTTGATAACAATAAAGAGATTATCATAATTAGGAATAATAAGGAAATCTATCGTCAATCCTTAATCCCTATATTAAGTCAACTACACCAAAAAAATAAAAATACTGAAAAAGAAAATCTTAATCTTAATGATTTTTCATATACTAAAGAAATTAATAACTATAAAATCAAAATGATCTTCACTACATTATCTGGCAGAGAAAATACTCAAAAGTCAAGTGAAATAAATATTATAAAATTAGATTTCTATTTGTTAATAGGTGAATTTTAATAGTTATGATAACTTTAATCTTAAAAAGCCCCTCTAAAAAGAGGGGCTAATAAATATAAGAATACTTCTCTTTCAAATACAATATAAATTTGACTCGCTTAAATATTTTTAACTAAAAAATCTTTATTTAAACAATCTAACTCTCCATATTCAGGTAGTCCATCTTTATAAGAAATGTCTACCTTGCCCTGAATTAAGGGCAATACATAATCTCTAAATCCTTTTTTTATTTGATTTTCATTTTTATTTATCCATTTTTTAGGCAGGGATTTTACTTTGTTTGCTATTTTTTCCACCGGTACTTCTATATATTCAATTTTATAAGGATCATTGGAAACCCTTTTAAAACCAACCATTAAACCGGTCTTGCCTGCAAGAGCTGCTTTAGTAGCTTTTTTACCTAAAGTATAGGCCTCTTCTGCATCGACCTCTGATACACAATGTGCAGCTGCTCTCTGCATTACATCAAGTCTTATTGCTTTTACTCTGTCACATAAATTACCTTTAATAAAAGGTGCCAGAACAGGGGCTGCCCCTCCCATTTTTTTGTGCCCAAAATGATCATGGGTCGTACTTTTATCTGCAGATATATAATTACCGTGTTCATCTTTTATACCTTCTGATACAACAACTACTACTGATTTTTGTTCGTTCATTTTCTTTTCAACATCTTTAATAAATTGATTAACACTAAAATCTACTTCCGATACATAAATATAATCTGGCGCTTTTAATTTATCATTAGAAGCAAGCATACTAGCAGCAGCCAACCAACCACTCGCTCTACCCATCACTTCTACGATGTGCACATTCTTTATATCATAAACTCTACTATCTCGAGCAATTTCCATTACAGATGTGGCAATATACTTAGATGCACTTCCATAGCCCGGACAATGGTCTATTTCTACTAAGTCATTATCGACCGTCTTAGGTATCCCCATTATATTAATTTCAATACCATTTTCCTCAGCATATTTGTTAAGTTTATCAACTGTATCCATGGAATCATTACCACCGATATAAAAGAAATAGCTAATATCTAACTTATCTATCAAATTAAATAAATTTACATAATCTTCCTCGTTTTCATTATAATCAACAATCTTATAGCGTGAAGTACCTAATACAGAGGATGGAGTATATCTTAATAACTTTAATTCTTTACTACTTTTGTTAGTTAAATCTAATATATTACCATCTAATGCACCTTGTATACCATATCTCATTCCAAATATTTTATCTATCTTCTTTGATTTCTTGGCTGCTTCTATTACCCCTTTCAAACTAGCATTTATAACTGCTGTCGGTCCACCCGATTGGCCAATCAAACAATTTTTTGCCATTACTTTTTTCCCTCCTATTGAGAATTTTGATAATTATGAACCAAAGTGGTTGGGCTAAAATGATTTGGGGTAATAAGGTTGTTTTTTAAATAATCAAGGGATAAATAATATAATTCAAATAACTATATTATTTTTAAAACTTTGTTCACAATTATCTTATAGCCAAAATGTTTTAATAATAATTTATATATTATTATAATTATTCATAAAGTCAAATGTTCCTTTTTAATAAGAACTGTAAATTTTAATATTAATATTCTTTTTGTCATAAGAATATAAAGACATTTAACTATATAATAAAAGCCCCTGTACATTAGATGACAGGAGGGAACTACATATTCTTATTTTTTTAAAAAAATTAAATAGTCCATTGATTATGAATTATACCAGTTAACATCCATTGCCTTTTATACTTTTCAAATACCAATCTCAAACTTCGCCAATCCATTCCAGAATATTTCTTATCATCTCCTGGTAAATAATATTCTACTATAATAGGATTATTATAAACATCAAATTGATTTTCTATCATATTGCCTTCAGTTAATACTTCATTATAGCCAACTTTTTTAGTTTTAATAAAATCCTTAGAATAGATGAACTCCTCATAATATTCACGCGGAGTTAGTCTTATTTCTTTGCCAGAACCATCATAATAACCCCAGAGATATTTATTATTATCTTGCAAGAAATCTTTAACTTTTTCTTTGCTAAAAATAACATCTTCTTTTATTGATACATTTGTATACGGAGTAAATCTGACTCCTTTATTAGGATGTATATATTCAGCAAGGTTTTCGAAATTCTTAGCTGCAACTGCTTCCATCACTTTTTCAGACCTTGATCGAATAATTTCTTCAACTTTTCGGGATGAAATAGTTTTTCCTTTTATAAATTCTGGCTGTTTAATAGCCCGCTTTGTATTTATCATAAGTACAGCCAATTCTCCGTAATTAACTTTCTTTTTAGGCGCAAAAATACCAGAATCTCTACCCTTAGCAATATCTTGTCTATAAGCTGAAATAATAGCTTTTCTATATTTTCCTTTTATTTTAGCTCTATCAGAATATATAAACATATTAGGAACTATTAAATTTTCTAGATCTTTTCCAGTTTTATCTGCCCATAATTTCATTAATTCATGTATAACAGCTTCTCTAGTATTATTATCTAAAGAGCTATCATAATCTTTATCTATAAGTTCTTTTATAAGATATTGAAAATGATCAGTTTTTATTGGCTTATCATATTCTATACTTTCAAAAACTTCCTCTACTTTATAATTTTCTATTAGATAATTTACTTGAGGTTGAGCCCAGTGATTATCCTCAGCTATAGTAGCAGTTGATATTATGATGAATAACAAAGTCATGACTAGAAAAGATAATAAAGAGTACTTCTTTTGCATAGTTATCACTTCTTTCTATCATGATTATTAAAAATACAATTCGTTTTTATATTAGCATATTTGATAACCAGATTTCAATTCCACTATTTTATTCTTTTAAGAATGTTCATTTCAAATAATAAACTAAAAAATCCTCAGCTAAAAAATTTAACTGAGGATAGTTTGAAAATATTTGAAATCATTTTTAAAATAAATCATTCTTATAAAAAATATTTTTATGAGTCTATAATATATTTTTTATCAATAATAACTAATAAAATCAGACCTAACACAGTTGCAAAACCGGCTATTAGAAATGCGAAATTAAAAGAACCTGTTACATCTAAAAGCCAGGAACCTATCAAACTAGTAATTGCACCTAACCCAAAAGCACTAAATACTAATCCATAATTCATCCCAAGGTGTTTAGTACCAGAGATAGAAGCTACTAACACAGGGAAAAGTGCAAATGTACTCGCATAACCTAAACCCAATAAAAGGGAACATATAAATAAACGGATAGGTGTAGTAGCTACCCAGGGGAAAATAATAAAAACAGTAGCCTGGATAATATAAACACCGATCATAACCCTTATTGTTCCCCAACGATCTGCTAACCACCCTACAAAAGGACGTCCTAAACCATTAGCCAAAGAATAAAAAGAAACAGCTAAAGCAGCAAAAGTAGGTACTAATTGCAGTTCTACCTCACCATAGGCTGTTAATAATCCAATAGCGGTTAAACCGCCTCCAATTACTGCCGCAAGAGCTAACCAAAGCATATAAAATCTTGGTGTTTTGACAAATTCCTTTGGCTTTACATCTTCAATCTCCTTAACAGTTGATTCACTTTTTGAATTATGGTCTGGATTTGAAGGTGGTTCCCATTCCGCTGGAGGATTCCTGATCAGTCTTGCACCAATAAATGCTACGAAAGCAACAAAGATCCCAATTGCTCTCAAAGTCCCATCTACTCCCATCATATCTATCATACTTTTTTTAAGGGGAGCAAAGACTACCGCAGCTAGTCCAAAACCCATAACCGCAATCGAAACAGCAAAACCAGGTCGATCTGCAAACCATTTACGGGCAGTAGGAGCTATAGTTGAATAGGTCAATCCACAAGCTATGCCTACTCCACCCCCATATGTTAAGGTAAGCCAGGCTGGCGAAGTAAAATATCCCATAAAAGATGCTAAACTGTAGCCTACTAAAAATAAAATAGACCCTGTTAAAGCAACTTTTCGGGGTCCAAATCTATCCTGTAACCAACCTGCTGGTATCATTGAAACCGAAAAAACAATTATCATAACCGTAAATGGTAAATTAGCTTGAGCAGTGGTCCAACCCCAATTTTCAACTAGAGGAAGTACAAATGAACCCCAGGCATAACTCATTCCACCCATAAGTGATAAAAGAAATCCGCCAAATAATACAATCCATCTTCTGCGTTTAAGTTTTTCTGTGATTTTCTGCTTTTTTCTATTCATCTTATCTCTCCCTCGGTTTTGACATCTAAAAAGGCCACACTAAATATAAACATATCAACCTCAATATTATTTTAAAATACTAATGGCAGAAAAAATATAACATATATAAATAATTATACAAAGGCTGTCTGTTATCCTGCTCTAATTTAAAACTAATTCAACATTTTTTATAAAATATTTTCAATATAATAATGATAAATATATTCTTCATTTATAATATTAATTTAAAATCAATTAAAAATATAACTCCAGTCCTAAGAATTAGTCTGAAGATTAGAAAAATTTTCCACTATTAACTTAAATATTCTTTCTTAGAAAATTAAAAATTTGTTTAGCTGAAGGGGGACACCCTTTCAGATTGATATCAGCCCTAAGACAGCAGTTACCAATTCCAATTCCTTTCACTTTTTGATCTTGATAACCCTGGCCTATTTTTATAGGCTCATCTATTTGTTCTAATTTACCCTGTTTGTCTATTCTCTTCAATGCATGAAGTAAACTACCATAACAAGCTGAACAGACTTCTTTGGCTATAATCTTATTCATTAACTTTTTTAATTTTTGGGTTGAATAATTAATTTCTTCTGATTGGTTTTGTTTTAGTTCTATTATGTCTGCTTTCTTTAGATCTTTTTCTCCTACTCCTATTTGCTTAGCAATTTTTATATAATCTATCTCATCAGGAGTATAACCCAATAATTCGGCTGCATAACTATCAATTAAGACAGGATCTTTAGCAGCCATAATTCTATTCATCTTTACAGGATTACCGCCTTCTTCAAAATCTAAATCACCATATATACCATCTACAATGATTAGGTCCTGTTTTAGTAGTTTATTTAAATAGGCAATTGGTTTATATAAACCTTGTCTGTGAAATTTTCTTTTTTCATTATTGGAGATACAACCCTTTAAATTTTTAAGAGCACAAGTGATCTTAGTCTGACAGTGACCTTTTAAAACAGGTAGATTAATAATATAATCTGCGTTTAAGGCGGTTTCAGCAATTTCGATTTCTAAATCTTTATATTTTTTGATTATATAATTATCTTTTTGTAAGTTATATAAAGATATATCATACTTTTGAGACAGCTTTTTATATCCACAATATTGAAATGCCTGCTCCGTATCTGCACCTACCCATGAACCTTCCATTATCATTATGTTTTTAAAGTTTTTATCTTTTAGATATTCAATAATTCCACTAACTATTTCAGGATCAGTTGTAGCTCCTTTTTGAGATTTAGTAGTATTAATTAAATTAGGTTTAAGAGCAATTAGATCATCTTGCTTCAAATTGGCTTCAACTTTAATTTCAGCCAAAATTTCTTTAACCATATCTTTACCCTTTTCTCCATAATTAACAAAAATCTGATTGGCTTTCATAAAAATCCTCCGTTAGATATTATTTTGAAAATAGGCTTTTCCGATTCAAATTCACTTCAGAGTATCTAAGATTAATTAATAGTTCTTCTAAAGCAGCAAATAATGCTAAAAGCAAGCTAATCCAAACTGTCATGCTATTTTTAGTATATATAATTATTATTGGCAGGAAATAGATTATAAAACCAGATATTTTATTAGATATTGTATGAACAAATACAAACTTCCTATATTTTATTTTTGTATAGATTAAATTAGCTATGCGAATAAAAACTATTCCCAATAAAACAAACTTAAAGTTGTCAGAAATAATTGCTGGAAATAATTTGTAAAAAACAAAAACTAATATAGAATAGAATAAAAGATCTGCATAGGAATCTAATTTGGCACCTAAATTACTTTCTAATTTAAATTTGCGGGCTATAATACCGTCAAGTATATCGGATAAACCGATTAAAAAATAAAAAAATATAAATAAAAGAGTATGTTTTATTAATATTATTAATAAAACAGAACTTATTATTCTAAATACAGATAACATATTAGGTAGGTTTTTTTCAATTTCATTCTCCTCGCATAATTATATTGTTAGTTATTTTTATTCTCTACTTAAAATAATAACATAATAAACTATATTTAAAAAATATATATGGTTCTTAATAATAAGGAAGTCATATTGTTTTTTGGTTCTTCTCCAAACTAGTGGGTCATAAACCTGGAAAAGCCTGATGAATCTTTAACTTAAAGTAATTTATATCATGATAACCATAGGCCCGTCGTTTGACCTCTTTAATTTTGTTATTAGTACCTTCTAGTTTAGATGTATGAATTGGACAATCACCATAAGTAATAATTCCATATTTGTGTCTTTGTACGGTACCCACAAAATTGCTTACTGGTTTTAGT
>Ga0209925_1000304_pt1 | contig 26608 bp, 26 predicted proteins | sample SalPonR2_A_D1_MG_FD_185702 | JGI IMG/M metagenome (GOLD analysis project Ga0209925, IMG submission 185702) | Salt pond soil microbial communities from South San Francisco under conditions of wetland restoration - Salt Pond MetaG R2_A_D1_MG... ... | reverse complement strand
GAACGAATTCGGGCTGATCGGGCCACCCGCCTATCTGTTCTTCAGCGGCGGCGTCGAGCTGGACCGCTACCGGATGTTCGGCTTCATGCCGCCGGAAGAATTCGTCGCCCACCTGGAGCGCGTGCAGCGGGCCGCACCGGCGGCCGCACGGTAACCATCCACTTACCGGGAAATGAAAACCTCGACCACGTCGATACTTGCGCTGGTGCTGGCCGTCATTGCAGGCCTTTCCGCCGGGCTTGCCATAGCCTGGCTGACGCGCGGAGGAACTTCGGCCCCGGGCATCCAGCACGACCTCGCCGCAGAGGCTGTTGTCGGCGTTGGCGACCGACGCCCCGATTTCATGCATGCCGGCGTCAAGGGCGAGCTATGGCGTGCGTCGGACTTCGACGGCCGGCCGACCCTGGTCAATTTCTGGGCCACCTGGTGCGCCCCCTGCGTGCGTGAAATGCCGCTTCTCCAGCACCTGGCGGATCAATATCCCGAACAGCTGAATGTGGTCGGTATCGCGATCGACGAGCCGGGCAAAGTCGGCGACTTCGTGGAACAACTGCAAATCGATTATCCGATCCTGATCGGCACATCGGATGTGCGCGAAACCCAGAAGCGTTTCGGCAATCCCGATGGTATGCTTCCCTACAGCGTGCTGCTCGATGCCGAGGGTGTCATTGTGTGGAGACACCTCGGCGAACTCGAGGGAGACCTGCTCCGCGAGACCCTGCAACCATTCCTGTCAACATCCCGGCAAATGCCCCACCAGAATCCTGGATGCCTGAACATGCCGCCAATATGCAGCGAACGTCTGGCATTTGAACGCAAAGTAGGGCAAACTGCTCGTTTGTGAATTGAACAGCGGAGCGCTCCACTAAATGCGGATTCTGGTCCTGCACGGTCCCAACCTGAACCTGCTAGGGCGACGCGAGCCCGGCGTGTACGGCAAAGAAACCCTGGCCAGCATCGAAGCGCGCCTGCGCACCCAGGCCGAGACCCGGCATTGCACACTGGAGTTCTTCCAGGCCAACGCCGAACACGCCATTGTCGAGCGCATCCACGAGGCCATGGACGATGCCACCGACGGCATCCTGATCAATCCGGCAGCCTTCACCCATACCTCGGTGGCCATTCGGGACGCGCTGGCCGCGGCCGGCCTGCCGTTCGTCGAAGTCCACCTTTCCAACCCGGACGCGCGCGAACCTTTCCGTCGCACGTCGATGCTGGCCGATCTGGCCGCAGGCAGGGTGGCGGGCTTCGGCGGAGATTCATACATTCTGGGCTTTTCGGGGCTTTGCAGTCTCCTCGGCCCGGTTGCTTCGGAGTAGAAAATGGACCTTAGAAAAATAAAAAAACTGATCGAGCTGCTCGAGGAATCGAACCTTTCCGAACTCGAGATTCACGAAGGAGAGGAATCGGTGCGACTGAGCCGGCCCGGTAACGGCGCACCGGTAACGGCCGCGCCGGCAGCGCCCCCGTCGGCTGCGCCGACTGCACCCCCCGAGACCGTCCCTGAATCGACCGGGGAGGAATTCCCCGACGGCGAGATCGTGCGCTCGCCCATGGTCGGGACCTTCTACGACGCTCCCAATCCGGATTCCGACCCATTCGTCGCCGAAGGTCAGCGCGTGGCCAAGGGCGAAACGCTCTGCCTGATCGAGGCGATGAAGATGTTCAACCAGATCGAATCGGAGTACAGCGGCACGGTGGCCGCAATCCTGGTCGAGTCCGGCCAGCCGGTCGAGTTCGATCAACCGCTGTTCGTGATCCGGCCCTGACATGGCTTCGTTCAAGAAGATCGTTATCGCCAATCGCGGTGAAATCGCGCTGCGAATCCTGCGCGCCTGCCAGACCATGGGCATTCGTACCGTGGCCGTGCATTCGACCGTGGATCGGAATCTCAAGCACGTCGGCATGGCCGACGAATCGGTATGCATCGGGCCGGCCCCGGCCGGTGAAAGCTACCTGAACGTTCCGGCGATCATCGCCGCGATGGAGCTGACCGACGCCGAGGCGGTGCACCCGGGCTACGGCTTCCTGGCCGAGAATGCCGATTTTGCCGAGCGCATCGAGGAATCCGGCTTCACCTTCATCGGGCCACGCGCCGAAACCATCCACCTGATGGGCGACAAGGTCTCGGCCATAAACGCCATGCGCCAGGCCGGCGTGCCCTGCGTGCCGGGCTCCAACGGCCCGCTGGATAACGACGAGCGACGCACCCGGCGACTTGCCGACGAAATCGGCTATCCGGTGCTGATCAAGGCCGCCGCCGGCGGCGGGGGGCGCGGGATGCGCGTGGTGCACAACCCGTTCGATCTGATCAAGTCGATCCAGCTCACCCGCGAAGAAGCACGCTCGGGATTCGGCGACTCGACCGTCTACATGGAAAAGTACCTGCAGAACCCCCGCCACGTCGAGGTGCAGGTGATGGCCGATTCTCATGGAAATGCCGTCCACCTGGGGGAGCGGGACTGTTCCATGCAGCGCCGCCACCAGAAAGTGATCGAGGAAGCACCGGCCCCGGGCATCACCCCGGAACAGCGCGAGAAGATCGGCCGGATCTGCACTGAGGCCTGCAAGCGTATCGGCTACCTGGGCGCGGGCACGTTCGAATTCCTGTTCGAGGACGGCGAGTTCTTCTTCATCGAGATGAACACGCGCATCCAGGTCGAGCATCCGGTGACCGAAATGATCACGGGCATGGATCTCATCCAGGCGCAGGTCATGGTCGCCGCCGGCGAACCGCTACCGTTCAGCCAGCATGACATCTCGATCCGGGGTCACGCCGTTGAATGCCGGATCAACGCCGAGGATCCGGAAAAGTTCATCCCCCAGCCGGGCACGATCGAAGCGTTTCATGCGCCGGGTGGGCCGGGCGTGCGGGTCGATTCGCATATCTACGACAGCTACACCATTCCGCCCAACTACGACTCGATGATCGGCAAGCTTATCTGTCATGGCGAGACGCGCGAGCACGCGATGGCACGTATGCGCGTCGCGCTCAACGAGCTGGTGCTGACCGGCATCAAGACCAATATCCCGCTGCACCTGCGCCTGCTCGACGATTCAGGCTTCAAGGCCGGCGGCACCAACATCCACTACCTGGAAAAACTGCTGGCGCAGAACGGTTGATCACCATTCAAGACAGCTCTCGCAAAGTCGCAAAGGCGCGAAGAACAGCAAAAAGCTGAAAGCCGGGTTCTCACGGAGCCGCAAATAAAAACCCTTTCAAGGTGGGCTCTTGTAGCCCGGGTAAGCGAAGCGCACCCGGGGGGATGTACCTGCTTCAGCCTGCTAAACCGGTGCCTGAGAAGACGCAGACAAAACCCTCCAAAGGACGGTTATTTTTGTAGGGTGGATAAGCGAAGCGCATCCACCATTCCCGGGCTCGGCTGGTGGATGCGCTTCGCTTCTCCACCCTGCGTCGGTCTCGAGCCGCGGTCGCTGCGCGGCTCGACAAGAAACCGGGCGTCTACCTCATTCCGGACAGGCGGTCTTTGTCACCGGGCTCACAGGCTGAACGGGCTCCCGCCGCCACCGCCCGGGAAGCCGCCACCGCCGCCCTGCGGGCCTTCCTGGCCGGGCACCATGATGGAATTCTGCTGCTCGCGCTGCATGCGCTTGAGTTCCTCGACGGTCTCGGTCAGCGCCTGCTGCGCCCCTTCGGCAAAGCCTTCGGCAGCTTCGGCCAGGCTCGAACCTTCCAGTTCGAAGTTCAGCGGCAGGTTGCCGGCGGGCGTCATCGCCGTGGCCTCGCCGATGTAGCGGACTTCGCGCGCCGGATCGGCGTTGCCGTCACCGTCGACCGGGGACATGCGCCGGATCGACCCGGAACGCTGGTCGGTGAAGACCTCGACGCGATAGAGATTTTCGGTGTCGAACTTGAGCTGCTGGTCTGCTTGTTCATTCATGTCTGGTCTCATCGATTTTTGTGATTACAGCTTTTTGAGGTTGGGCACGCGCGCGCCTATTGCAAGGATGGGCGTGGCAAACTCTTGCGCTCCTTATGCGCCCGCCGGCGAACGCCAATGCCCAAGAGAATTCGCTTCACGCCCTTGCCCGTCAACATCGAGGCCGCCGAGGAGGCGCTCTGGGCGCTGGGGGCGCAGTCCGTCACGCTGCTGGATGCAGGCGATCAGCCGCTGCTCGAGCCCGGCCCCGGCGAAACCCCGCTATGGCCGGAATCGACCGTCGAGGCCCTGCTGCCCGATGATCTGCCCGACCAGAATGTGCTACTGGCGCTTTCCGCCGACCAGTTGATTTCAAGCCCTGCCGACGTCGATTTCGAGCTGCTGTCCGACCGGGACTGGGTGCGGGCGTGGATGGATCGCTTCCAGCCGATGCGTTTCGGTGAATCGATCTGGATCTGCCCCTCGCATATCGAGCCGAAGGCCGAATGGCGGGTCGTCGTTCGGCTGGATCCAGGCCTGGCTTTCGGCACCGGCACGCATCCGACCACCGCGCTGTGCCTGGAATGGATGGACGCTGTGGAATTCACCGGCAGAACCGTGACCGACTACGGCTGCGGCTCGGGCGTGCTCGCGGTCGCCGCGGCACTGAAGGGCGCGGCGACGGTATTTGCAATCGACCACGACCCACAGGCACTGACCGCGACGCACGCCAATGCGCTGCGCAACGGCGTTTCCGAGCGCATCGAAACGGCGCTTCCGGGAAATCTCGAAGACACCCGCGCCGATGTGGTGCTGGCCAACATTCTGGCCGGACCGCTGGTAGAGCTCGCCGAACACATCGCCGGCCTGGTCCGGCCCGGCGGCGCGCTGGTGCTGTCGGGCATCCTCGACGAGCAGGCCGACGCAGTACAGCGCGTCTACGCGCCGCTGCTCGGCAAGGCCCGGCGGGTCAGCCGGGAAGGCTGGGTGCGCCTGGATTTCCGGCGCTGAAGTGGTGACCCGAATCTCGCGAGCTTTCTACGCAGTGTTGTCCGGCATCACCGCTACCGCGTCCTGACCGGACCAGAAGGCGCCGGGTTGATAGAGCGCAGGCTCCGTGCCCAGCGCCGAGCGGACCTGGTCGATGACCAGCTGGCGAGTGGTCAGCGTGGTGCCGTATTTGTCCGGATCCAGCGAAGGCGATTCACTGTGCGGCAGGTAGCAGTAGCCATCCTCGTTGAGCGTCACCCCCAGTTCCTCGCGTGCCAGTGCCTCGCTGTGCACGCTGAACAGCAGCACCCCGCCGGGCGCCACGGCGCCGCGCAGCGCACGCAGCCAGGCGTTCCAAGCCGGCACCGGCAAGTGCGTGAACAGCGACAGCACGAAGACCACGTCGTAGCGCGCCGGGAAACGGATTGCTTCCGGATCGAACGACGACTCGAACGCCTCGACGCCGAAATGCTGACGCACGAAATCGACCGAGCCCGGCAATACATCCGAGCAGGTCACCCGCCCGGGCAGTGCGCGCGCCAGGTGGCGCGTGAAGCGACCGAAACCACTGGCGAATTCCAGAAAGCTCGAGACTTTCATCAGCGGCCGGTCGATGTTTTCCAGCACTTGCATGGTTTCCGACATGGTCCGCCAGCCGTCAGAGAGGTAGTCTCTGACAGGATTGAGGGTGTAGACCTCGTCACGGACGAAGAACTTGTAGATATCGTCATCCGGATGAATCGAGCAGTTCATGAGCATCCAGGCGCCATAACGTCTGGGATCCTCCAGGCGCTCCAGTGAATTGTGAGCCACCAGGTTAGCCGGGTCACGCCGCAGGGCCTCGAAATACAGACGGCCGGCCTCATCGCGATCGGATGCCTCCAGCCGCTCGGCGCGGGCCAACAGTTCTGATACGGACGGGTCGGTTTCTGAAGCTTTCAGGACTGGCTGCATGATCGTTTGCTGGTCGCTCTTTTGACGCCGGCGATCATCCTTCATGATCGATAATCGGCCTGTGCGTCCGGGCCGCAATGGTATCATGCGTCACCTCGAATCATGGACGTCACCGCCTTTTCGATGGCGCACGATATTTCCCCAGAACTGGCCCGACAGGCCCGGCGCCAATTACAGCATCCGGAACTGGCGAGAACACTGCACGAACAGCTGCGCGTGACGGATTGCGCCCGGCCAGCCGTGGGCACCGAACTCCATCCGTCTTGCCAGATGCTGGCGCATTCCCTGCGTGCACACCAGGATGCGAGCCTGGCCGTGAGCCAGTACTTCGGCATCGCGCTGCAGCAATACCACACCGCCGCCGAAGTCATCCGGCGCCTGGAGCGGCGCTGCCCGACGCCCAGAATTCTGGATTTCGCCTGTGGCTACGGACGACTGCTGAACCTGCTGATTCACAAGGTGCCGCCCGAGCGGCTCTGGGCCAGTGAAATTCAACCCGATGCCGTGTCGTTCGTGACCAACAGCTTCGGCGTCCACGGCTTGCATTCCAGCGAGCGTCCGGAAGATTTCGATCCCGGCAAGCGTTTCGACCTGATCTGGGTGGCTTCGCTGTTTTCCCATCTGCCGCCCGGGCTTTTCCAGCGCTGGCTGGGCCGCCTCGCCGGGTTGCTTTCGCCGCAGGGTATTATGCTGTTTACCGTGCATGACCAGGCGCTGCTTCCGGCCGGCATGGAGGTGCCGGAAGAAGGTGTGCTGTTCATCGAGGGCAGCGAAAACGCCGAATTGAGCACCGACATCTACGGCACGACCTTCGTGACCGCAGCCTACGTGCAAGCGGCTGTGAGCGAGGTACTCGGTGACGATTACCCGCAGCTGCGGTTGCCACGGTTGATCAACTACGAACAAGACGCTTACGTGATCGGCGGCTCGCCGGACCGCGACCTGAGCGAGTTCACCGATATTCCGCGCGGCTTGCGCGGTTGGCTGGACGAACGCCATATCGAGCAAGACGGCATGCTTCACCTGGCCGGCTGGGCCGCGTCCATGGACAGTGACGAGCCGGTGCGGATCGAAATCTCGCTCGACGGCGAACAGCAGTCCGTCACCTCCGGCGAGGCGCGCCCGCGTGTCGCCGAGGCGCTGGGCAAACCGGGGCTGAGCCATTGCGGCTGGTCTGCGGCAATTCCGTTACCGCCAGATCGAAACGAGACCTACCTGCGGATCATCGCCCGCGACGACCGCGGTCAACACACGCTCATCCACGCCGGCGCGCTGGATATCCCGGTCAGTCGGCGAAACCCTGAAGGCAGCGCTCGCGAAGGCGCCACGGAAAAAGAAAAATAAAGTAAAAAAAAGCAGGACACGAAGAGCACGAAGGCGGGCGGAAAGCGAAAAACTCGATCTCGCGCAGCGTCTCCAAGGCCTTCGCCGAGCCCGATGTCGCCGAGCGAGCAGAAGGGTGCGTTGAGCGCAGCGAAACGCACCATCGGGCTGTTTCCAGATCCTTAATCAGGTCTTCTTCGACTTCTCGAACCGCTCGATCGACCCCATGATTTCGGCGCGTGCGTCGTCCGGGCCGTGCCAGCCGAGAACCTCGACCCACTTGCCGATTTCCAGGTCCTTGTAGTGGGCGAAGAAATGCCGGATCTGACGCCGGCTGAAGGTCGCCAGGTCCTGCACGTCGCGAATGTCCTCGTGCAGCGGGCTGATCTCCTCGACCGGCAGCGCGGCGATCTTGCTGTCGCGGCCGGCCTCGTCGGTCATCTCGAGGTAGCCGATCGGGCGGCAGCGAATGACCGATCCGGGCATCAGGCCCGGGCGGATCAGCACCATCACGTCCAGGGGATCGCCATCTTCGGCCAGCGTGTTGGGGATGAACCCGTAATTGCACGGATAGCGCATGGAAGTCGCAAGAAGACGATTGACCATGATCGCGCCGGTGGATTTGTCCACCTCGTACTTGATCGGCTGCCCGTCGGTGGGAATCTCGATGACTACATTGAAGTCGTCCGGCGGATTCTCGCCGGGGCTGATCTGGTTGAAGTCCATGATTGACCGAACGTTTGAAGTGATGGCTGGCATTATAGCCTTGCCCGGATTGCCGCGCCGGGATGGCATGCCTCAAACCAATCGCATCGCCTTGTCGATGCCCGGAAATCGGGCGCATGACAGCGTCGGCCGGCAAGCCCGCAAGTCCGGATTTCGGATACCCTCAACCCTTTCAACACTGGACCACGGACATGAACACACGCGAGCGCCGTTCCCCACGCTCGAGCCCGTTTTTGGGCCTGATGGCTCGGACGGCGGCACTGTTGCTGGCGCTTGCAGCCGCATTGCCCGCGCACGCCGTGGTGTGGCCGCTTGTCGAAGACGAACAGGTGGTGGGCGAATTGATCATCGATCGCCTGCGCGGAGGAGACACGCTGGTGGACATGGCGCGCATGCACAACATTGGGCATTTCGAGATTCGCGCGGCCAACCCGGAGCTCGATCCGTGGCTGCCGATGGCAGGCGCCGAGGTGCTGATTCCCCAGCTGCACGTGCTGCCCGACGCCCCGCGCGAGGGCATCGTCGTCAACCTGGCCGAGCGTCGGCTTTACTATTTCGCCGACGTCTGGCCCGACCGCGACGGCGCCGTGGTCAGCACGCATCCAGTCGGCGTCGGTTTGCTGGAACGCGCAACACCGGTCACGCAGGCGCGCGTGACGGCGAAAGTCGACAATCCGGCCTGGTACCCGAATGAAAACACGCGTGAGTGGTATCGGCGCGAGAAAAACGAGATTTTGCCGGCCGTGGTACCGGCCGGGCCGGAAAACCCGCTCGGGCAGCACGCGCTGATCCTGGATGCCGACGGACTGCTGATCCACGGCACCCATCGGCCGGCCGGCGTCGGCATGCGGGTCAGCCAGGGCTGCATACGCCTTTATCCGGAAAGCATCTCCAATCTGATCGGGCAGGTGCCGGTGGGCACACGGGTACGCATCATCGATCAGCCGGCACGCTCGGGCTGGCGGGGCGAATCGCTTTACCTGGAGGTCGATCCAGCCGGCGATGAGCCGGATACCCGGCACGAAGAGGCGGTCTGGCGGGAATTGCGCGCGCAACTGGAAAGTCGGGCCGCCGGTCGCGTCGAAGTGGAGTGGGAAGCGGCGCGCGCGGCATTCGACAAGGCCGACGGCGTACCCGTAATCGTGGCCACCGCGCGATAACGGCCAAGGCGAAAAGCTTGAACCAAACCGGCAACAAAAAACGCCGGGCGAACCCGGCGTTTTCGATGGCACGCTTGCTGTGCCCGGCATTATTTGACCGATATTACTTGCGTTGCATGTCCTGCAGCGCGCGATCGAGCTTGCGCTCGAGATCGGTACAGCAGTTCTGCGAGGCATCTGCGGCAGACTGGGCGGCGCGCGCGGCAGCCATTGCTTCTTCGATCATGCTGCGGGCATTTGCAAGCTGGCTCTGGGCCTGTTCCGCCGCGCGCTTGGCTTCGGCCGCTTCAGCGCGGACTTCTTCCAGCTGCGCTGTGGTCGCACAACCAGCCGCCAGGGCGAGTGCACACCCGGCAACGAGGCTCTTGAGCAAGATTTTTGAATTGCGGACGTTCATTGATGTCTCCGTGATCGTATGGGGGTTTCTTTTCGGACCAGAAAATTCAGAGGCTCGGCCTCCAAACCATATGATGAACCAAGCTGTAATGCGATACAAGCTCGATTGCCGCCCGCATCGGTAAAAAAAAATTTTCAATTCGCCGAAACTTTTTGAAACATCGGCTGGTCTTATTGAGTGCCCTGCGCAGGGCAAGGGTTCGCTTTCCTCCCTGAGCGAACCCACCCTGGATTCGGTAACGTCCCCAAACCGGATCCAAACCTGAGGCCCCGGGTTTCTCCCTCTCCCGGGGCCTTTTTTATGCCCGACTTTTCTGCCGGGGCGTTTACTGCGGCGGCCCCAGGCAGCGCGTCTGCAAATTTCCACTCGGTCGCGCGTCCTCGACGTAGCTATGGCTACGCCTGCGGCGGGCTCGGTCGCGCAAATTCACAGCCACACTACCTGGAACCCCCTCGCTACAACGCCCCGGCAGAAAAGCCGGGCTTGCCCGCTTAATTCCGGCCGATCGTCGACGTAGCGCTGCCTGGGAACCTCTGAACAAACCTGGGCGGGCGCGACGAGTCTGTGCGGGATGCTCCGTTGCGGCTTTGGCGAGTGCAGTTTGGTTGTTCCAAATAAGCGAGCCAAAACGCATCGAAGCGCCCGCACAGGCCAGCCATTTCGCGGTCGGGTACCGCGCCCACTCAAGCCGAAGCCCGCTGTGGGAGCGAACTCCGATTCGCGATGCTTCCGCATGGCAAATGGCCATCAGATCCCGCTCCGGCAGACGTTACGACCTATGGGGGCGGGAGAGATACGCCTTGCTCTGCATCTCCACCAACCGCGAGACCGTCCGCTCGAACGGGCCGGCCAGCCGTTTTCCGGTGTAAATCTCCTCGATCGGGCATTCGGCCGAGGCAATCAGCTTGACGGCGCGGTCATAGCATTCATCGATCAGGTGCACGAACCTGCGCGCGGCGTTGTTGTGCTCGTCGTCCATCGCCGGGATATTGCTGACGATCAGAGTGGAAAAGCGCCAGGTGAGTTCGATATAGTCGGCCGCCGAGCGCGGGCCTTCGCAAAGGTGCGAAAAATCCGCCCACAGAAGCGAACCGGAACGCTTGCGTATAGGTAGTTCGCGGCCGCGCACGCCCAGGAGCCCCTCGATCACGGGCTGGTCCGGGCTTAGCGCGTCGAATTCCTCGGCCAGGAGCCGGTCGTTCTCCTCGTTGGCCGGCGTGTACCAGGTGGGATGCCGCTCGAGTTCGCGCAGCCGGAAATCCTCGGCCGCATCGAGCTCGATCACGCTGCAGTTGCGCTTGATGTTCTCGATCGCCGGGACGAATCGCTGGCGTTGCAGCCCGCCAGCGTAAAGATCGTCGGGGTGCTGGTTGCTGGTGGTAACCAGCGTGATCCCGCGCTGGAACAACTGGGTCGAAAGCTCGCCCAGCAGCATTGCGTCGGCAATATCTTCGACGTGGAACTCGTCGAAACACAACACCCGCGCCCGCTTTCGCAAGCCGGCCGCGATTTCGGTCAAGGGGCTGCTGCGTTTTCCGATCTGCTTCAACCCGGCGTGGACATCGTCCATGAAGCGATGAAAATGCGCGCGCTCGACGCTTACGCCTGCAGCCTCCAGCGACTGCACGAAAAGATCCATCAGCAGCGTCTTGCCGCGCCCGACGCCGCCGTGGATGTAGACCCCCTTGACGGCACGCGGCCGCCGGAACCAGCCGCCTGAATATTTCAGCAACGCATCGTGGCACTGCTGCAGCGCACCGGCGACATGAACCTGGCGATCGTCGAATTTCAACCTGCCGGCATCGACCAGCGCCTGATATCGCGCCGCCGGCCCTTCGGCGGCAGGGCCGGTCGATCGGAAATCGCTAATTTCACTCATTCCGGGCGCCTTCGAAAAACCCTTTTATGTTGGTCGCTGACGGGCGTAAAGTGCTGAGCAACGTCGCGAGCGGGTGGCTGGCGGTGGCCGCCAGCCACGCGCGCAGTAGTTTTGCAGCGATTCGCCCGGAGCATTCATGGCCCGAACGTCGCGAGACGGATCCTGGTCCTGCCGGGCCGTTTCGGGACCGAGCGCACCGGAGGCGCACTTGCCAGTACGGTGAGGATGCGCGACGAAGCGAAACGGCGCGGATGCGGGGCCCGGGGCCGTCGTAGTCGGTTGGGCCATGAATGATCCCGGCTCAGGGCAGATTATGCTGCACCGCATTCTTGATCAACCCGCGCAGATCCATCAAACGACGATGGAAGAAATGGTCGCTGCCCTCCATCGCGACCAGATCCGGCTTCTTGTCGAGCTTGTCCACCCACTCGTACACCGCCTTGGGCGAAACCACCTCGTCTTCGTCGCCCTGTACCACCAGCCAGGGACAGTTCGGGGGCACCAGATCGGCAAAGCCGTAGCGCTCGACCGGCGGCGCGATGGTAATCAGCATGCGAACCGGGAGATCCTGGGCCGCGCGCAGCGTAATCCAGGCGCCGAAAGAGAAGCCGCCCAGCCAGAGATCGTCGTCGGGTCGCGTACTGCGCACCCATTCGACCACGGCCAGCAGGTCGTCGCGCTCGCCGTTGCCGTCGCCGAAGCTGCCTTCGCTTTCACCGGCGCCTCGAAAGTTGAACCGCACGGTGGCCAGGCCGGATTCGCGCAGCGCGCGCTCCATGATGGTGACCACCTTGTTGCGCATGGTGCCGCCGTGCTGCGGATGCGGGTGGCACAGCACCGCGGTGGCCGGCCGCGCCACGTCGGACTCGGGCACATCGGCCATGCATTCCAGACGCCCGGCCGGACCGCTGAGCATGAACTCTGTCTGCTCGGTCGGGAACACTTCGGGATCGATCGGCTTCTGCTCGCTCATTTCGACGTTTCAACCCATTACGGACGCGCATGATAACCCAACAGGACAGGCCGCAAATCCTGCTACTGTTGGCGCTCCAGATACCCGGGAAAATTGCGTGAACCACCTCGCCCACGTCGTGCTTGCCGGCCCCGACCCGGACGACCGCCTGGGCGCGTTCCTGGGCGATCATATCAAGGGGATCGCGGCCGTCAATGCCCTTTCGCCGGGCGTGGCCCGCGGGGTGCGACTGCACCGCCGGATCGACGTCTGGTCTGACAATCACCCTGCAGTCGTCGGTCTCCGGGCGGAAACCGGGCCTTATTGGCGTCGCTACAGCGGGGTGATTATCGATGTGCTGTTCGACGCCATGCTCGTTCGGCACTGGAACGACTACCAGTCTGTTCCGCTCGAGACATTCGGGCGTGAAATAGACCATTTGCTGGCGGCACGCAAAAGCGAACTGCCGCCGCGGCTGCTGCGATTTTCCGTCTGGGCGCGTCGCGCAGGGCTTTGGACCCGTTACGACGAGCGCGAGATGCTCGACGCGATCTTCGCCCGGCTGGCCGATAGGCACGGTCGCGCGGGCCCGCTGGCCGACGGCACCAAGCTGCTCGACCGGTTGGAACCGGATATCGAGCGTGCGTTCTTCGCGCTGTTTCCGTGGCTGCAGCAACGCGCCGCCGATTTTCTCGATAAATTTCCCGAAAACGCCTGATCCCGAATGCCGCTTGTCGAAGATTCGGATCGAGGGATCGGGACTAAGGAGCCGGATGCGTCTCAGCGACGAGTCGAACCGGCGGTCAATCCTCGATCTGCGCCAGCATGTACTCGACCGAAGCCCGCACCTGTTCATCCGTCAGATCGGAGCGTCCGCCCTTGGCCGGCATCGCGCCGATACCGTCGATCGCGTGCTGGACAAGCGTATCCTCGCCTTGCGGCAGGCGATCGGTCCACTGGTCGGCGACCAGCTGCGGGGCGCCTGCAGCACCGGCCATGTGGCAGGCCTGGCAGACGTTGTTGTAGATCATTTCGCCGTCGGTGCTGCCGTCGAACGCGACCTGTTGCTGCTGGCTGCCGGCCGCTTCTTCAGCCGCGGCCTGCGCGGCCGCCCGGCCGGTATCGCCGGCATAGACGCCGAACACCGGCTCGATGCGGTCGACCTTGGCGACATCCTGCATCGGATTGTCACTGCCGGCGAGCTGCTCATTCATCTCGATCGCGAAAAAAATGATCAGCACGGCAACCACCGCCAGCCCGGCAATGACGAGGCTGAAACGTTTCATGAAAATCTTGTCGTCTTGCTCACTCACGCTTGAGTTCCTTGAATCCATTGTGGCCGGGGAATCTGTCGTAAACGGCGAAGAGACCGTTTTCGAATCAGGCGCGGATTATACCGTAGGCGTCGAGCGTACCGGACCAGAAGGGATTCACCCGGCCCGGCCATGCAATCGACCGTCCAGCATCGAAAATCTACCGCTCGTCCGGGATCGCTGGATTTATCGACGCGCTTCGCTATGCTCGGCTCATCGCAATCCATTCCAGGTACGTGGATGACCAACTCAACCCGACTTTCGCCGATTCGCCGGCGTACCGTGCAGGCGGGCTTCACGATGATGGAACTGCTGATCGGCATCGCCGTGCTGGCCATCCTGACCACGCTGGCCGTGCCCTCCTTCACGCAGTTCATCGCCAATAACCGGCTGGCGTCGGAGGCGAATGAGATGGTTGCCTCTTTCCAATTCGCGCGATCCGAGGCGTTGAAGCGCGGTGTTCAAGTTCAGGTCTGTTCAAGTGGCGATGGTGCAACCTGTGGCGGAAATTGGAATCAAGGATGGATCGCAGTCGCAGACCCGGGACCGGACGAGGAAGTCCTTCGGGTCTGGTCGCCTTCGGATACCGCGTTTCAGTTCACACCGGCCAGCAGCACTGTCGGTTTCCAGCCGAACGGGTTTTCAACTGCAGCTGCCGAACAGCAGATCGAGATGATGCTGAGCGGCTGTACCAGTGACAGCGCACGCCGGATTCTGGTCGAAGGTACCGGACGAGTTGCAAGCCAGCGCGTTGACTGTCCCACGTGAGAATCAAGAACATATGATTATATTGAATTCAAAGCCCGTATTTATCCGCCCTGGCCGGCCCGCCCAACAGCGCGGCGTGACCTTGATCGAAATCCTCATCACGCTGATCGTGCTTTCGGTCGGCCTGCTTGGCCTGGCTGCACTGCAGAGCTTTTCGCTCCAAGCCGGCCAGGTTTCGCTGCTGCGTACCCAGGCGACCAACTTCGCCTATGAGGTTGCCGACCACGCACGCGCGAATCGGTCCATCGTGGAAACCAGCGGCAATGTGCCGAACGCGGATCTCTGGAACACACGCGTCACCCAACTACTGCCGGGTGGCAGCGTGGCGGTCAGCGTCAGCAATATGCAGATTACGGTCACCGTCACCTGGCGGGATGACCGCGAGAATGCAAGCGACGCCGATTTCGAAATCACGACGAGAATCTGACACCATGAGCGATACCCCGAGTCAATCCATTACCTCGCCGCCCACCTCAAACGGTTTCAGCCTGATCGAACTGATGGTTGCAATCACGCTGGGTCTTTTGCTGACCGCCGGCATGATTCAGCTATTCAATTCCAGCAAGGTGACGTTTCGCACCAACGATGCCGTCGCGCGAGTGCAGGAAAACGGCAGATTCGCGCTGGAAATTCTCAAGATACAGCTCCGCGAGGCCGGTACGCTGGGCTTCTGCGCCGGACAGATACCGATTACCAATCACCTCAATACCGGCTGTGCGGGTGGTTCGGATGATTTTTTCGACCCTGACCTGGCCGTTGTTGGTTGGGAATACAGTGGCACCGGGCTAGGCGACGGCTTTACTTTGCCGACCGATCTCGACCCGGGCACGGCCAGTGCCGGCGACTGGGATTCCGAGGCCAACAGCACCGCACTGCCCAGTCAACTAAGCGGGCTTGTCGTGCCGGGCTCCGACGTCCTGGTGGTGCGACGTCTCAATGTGGTTGACGACTTCACCGCCGATCCCGGACCACCGCCGAACCAGACCACTGCGGCGTCGATCACTATCACGGGGCCAAATGGCCTGCCGGAAGATTCGATCATTCTGGTCACTGATTGCTCGACGGCCGATTTGTTCCAGAATCGCTCCAACGCCAGTGCAAGCGCGCTTTCGGCCGGTACCGGAAGTTGCTCTAATCCGGGTCCGGGTAACAACAACTCCATCGATTGGTCGACTTCCTATGGCGACGCAATGCAGACCTTCACGGTTGAACAGGTCGCCTATTACATCGGCCTCAACGCGACAACCGGCCAACCCGGTCTGTATCGCTGGAACATGAGCCGTGGCACCAGCGCCGCCCAGGCCGAAGAAATCATCGAGGGCGCCGAAAGCATGCAGATACTCTACGGCTTCAGCCGCGCCGCGCCCAACGGCGATGGTCAGAGCATCAATGACTGGCTGACAGCCAGCAACATTCCGCCCAATGGTTGGCCACAGGTGATCGCGCTACGCCTGGCGCTGAGTATTCGATCCACTGAAACCGCGGATACAGACAACACCGATATCACGCTGAACCTGGGCGGCAGCAATATCACCGCACCCGGCGATGGCCGCATACGGCAACCATTTTCGACAACGGTGGCATTGCGCAACCGCCTGCTGGTCGACTGACGCCAACCCGGATCCGCTGGAGAACAGATCATGAAGACCGCCAAATATTCTCGTTACAGCAATGCCTGTCGCCAGCAAGGCGCCGCGTTGTTCATCAGCCTGATGTTCCTGATCATTCTGACCCTGATCGGCATCAGCGCGGCCAATGTCGGGATCATGCAGGAGCGCATGGCCGGTAACGTTCGCGAGACCAACGAAGCGTTCCAGGAAGCCGAAGCGACGCTGCGCGAGATCGAGGCCGAAGTACAGGCGTTCGTCGACGGCACCGGCGGCAGTGCTTTGGGCACCGTCCCGACCTGGTCGGAGGCCATGTCCACGCTTGTAATCGATCGCAACAACTGTACGCTTTCCGACGCGGATCCCGGCGATCTGCCCTGGCAGACCGCCCCGGATTCCGGATTTGAGTTTGCTGTCTACAAGGCAACGGGCGGTATAGGCTCCGGCGGCCTGCCGTTCGGGTCCTCGTGCTCGCCTCTGGTTGGCGCCGGCGCCGTGCCCACCACCGAGTTCGACAACGTCCACATCGTCGTCGCGCGGGCTCAAGGTCCGGCAGGCGTCGGCGAAGAAATCGTACAGAGCATCTTCAGCTGGTAAACGAATCCAACAAGGCTTCCGAGACGGAAAATATCATGACCAACCTGTCGCAAAAATTTCAACTCGTCGTCGGCATCGCGCTGATCGGACTGCTGGCGGGCGCGCCGCCGAATGCGCGCGCGGCCGACCTGAACATCGCCGACAGCCCACTGTTCGTCGCCACCAATGTCGAACCGAACGTGATGTTCACGCTCGACGATTCGGGGTCGATGCAGTGGGAGATCATGCCGGACCCTGTTTTCTTTGCCTATCTCATGCCCCAGGCCAACAATCCATACGGCGGGGTCACATACGGCCGGAATATCCCTCGTTTCCGGGACAATTACAACCTCAATCTTCGAACGCGAAATCCGCAGATCAACGGCGTGTTTTATAACCCCGAATTCGATTACCAGCCCTGGAGCAATCCGGACGGCAGTCTGTTTCCGGTTGCAAACCCCGACAGCGCGTTGCGTAACCCAAGACGGCCGGGTAACGGGGCGCTAGACCTGGATTCGCTCAACACCTGGGGCAACTGGAGTGGGGGCGGACCGAACGACACCGGCAGCAACAATGAATTCTGGCCGATTACGTTTTACATGTACGACGGTTCCGGCGACATCAATTCTCCCAATAACTACACCAAGTACCAGATCCGGGAAGACCAGGCGTTCACTGCCACACCGGCAGATGCACCAATGGTGCCCCTCGCACAGTTCAACTGGCCTGGACCCACCACGCGCACGATCGAAGAAGAGAAACAGAACTTCGCCAACTGGTTCACTTATCACCGCTCGCGCGTACTTACTTCATGGGGTGCGATTGGGCGCGCCTTTACCCAGATGCCGGACCAGGCACGGGTGGGGTTTGCGGCTATCAACCAGGGCGGCAATAACGTCGATGGTGTATTCAGCAATCGCGCACTCATCTCGGGCGTACGACAATTCGATGCCGCTGGCCGAGGAACATTTTACAATCAGCTCTACGGCCGCGTGATAAACAACTTTGGGACACCCCTCCGCACTGCCGCAGAAGCGGTTGGCGAATATTTCGAACGCAGCGATGCGCGCGGGCCGTGGTCGACCACCCCGGGCGTGAATGGCGGCGATGATCTGGCCTGTCGCCAGAGCTTCCAGATCCTGATGTCCGACGGATTCTGGAATGGTGGCAACCCCGGCATCGGCAACTCGGACGGCACGGCAGGTCCGACGATCACCGGTCCCGATGTGGGCGCCGGCCCGCAGAGTTTTACCTATACCGCAGGCAATCCGTTCGCAGACGGCCGGTCGAACACATTGGCTGACGTTGCCATGCACTATTGGAAGCGCGACCTTCGAACCGATCTGGAAAATCGGGTTTCGACAACGGCGGAGGATCCGGCATTCTGGCAACACTTGACCAGTTTTGGCATTGGCCTTGGCGTTTCTGGCACGGTAGATCCAGTCGATGCTTTCAACGCAGTCGAAAATGGAACGCCGATTCCCTGGGGTAACCCTGGGACCAACCCGGGCAAGATTGATGATCTCCTTCATTTCGGCGTCAATGGTCGCGGTGGTTTCTTCTCCGCTGCCGATCCTGAAACCTTTGCCACGCAGCTCGGCGATCTGCTTCTGGAAATCGTCGCGCGGACCGCGGCGACGACCGGGCTCTCCGTTTCAACTACACGGCTGACACAGGATTCAGTGGCCTTTGCTGCGGAGTTCGACAGCGAAGACTGGTCGGGCGAGGTCAAGGCGATCGACGTGCTCAATGGTTCCACCGACTGGACAGCTTCGCCGGATCTGAATTCACGCGATCCCAACTTTCGTGATATCTACACCTCGGAAATGGACGGGAGCGGGGGCGTGGACTTCGATACCGGCTTGAGCGGCCCACACAAAAGCCTGATTGATAGCGACGTCTCGCGCGCGAATAAGATCATCCGCTATGTGCGCGGCGAGGACATCACCGGCTTTCGCGACCGTGACAACATCCTCGGCGACATCGTCAACAGCCGCCCGGTATTCGTCGGCCAAAGCAACGAAGGCTGGGCCAATCTTTCGGCCGGCCAGGGCGGTGGCAGCAGCTATTTCAGCTTTGTCGAGTCGAAGGAGTCGAAGACCGATGCCGTCTACCTTGGTGCCAACGACGGCATGCTGCACGCTTTCAATGCCGATAACGGCGATGAATTGTTCGGTTTCGTGCCGCGTGCCGTATTTTCGAAGCTTGGCGAGCTGACGAAGGATCCCTATGCCCATCAATTTTTCGTCGACGGCCAACAGGTCGTGCGCGATGCGCATGACGGCAGCTGGAAGCGTGTGCTGGTCGGCACACTCGGCGCGGGCGGACGTGGTGTTTATGCAATCGATGTCACGGACGCCAATAGCCCCGAAATTTTGTGGGAGATGAACTCGGACGATGACGACGATATCGGTTTCACATTCGGTGAGCCGATAATCACTCGGCTTGGCGACAATGATTGGGTGGCGATTTTCGGCAACGGCTACAACAGCGACGACAACGACGCAGTACTGTACGTTGTCGACCTGTTCAGCGGCAATTTACGAGACAAGATCGTGCTTGAAACGTCCAGTGACAGTAACGGACTTTCCGGCGTCGCTCCGCTGCTGGACCCGGAAACCCGGCTGTTCACTCGCCGGATTTACGCCGGTGACCTTCAGGGCACGATCTGGCGAGTCGACTTCGACGACAGCGGATCAGCCTCAGTGAAATACGGAAACGGGCTATTCACCGACCCGGACAACCGGCCGATCACCTCCGCGCCGGAATTGGCGCTGAGGGCCTCGGGCGGCGTATTCGTCTACTTCGGCACCGGCAAGCTGATCGAGCCCCAGGATCGGTTGACCAGCAGCCAGGAAATGGAACGGCTATACGCAATCATCGATCGCGAGGACGCGCTGAACAATCCTGACCTGGGCGAGCCGGAGATCAACAACCTCGGCGGCGGTGAACGCGAGATCATCGGCGACCAGGGCGACGACGGGTGGGTCATTGATCTGTCGCCGAATGCTTCACCAACCGGCGAGCGTGCACTGGCGCGGCCGGTTGTGGTTCTGGGACGCGTGGTGTTCACGACCTTCGAACCCGAGGATGATCCCTGCGCACCAGGCGGCGTTCAACGTCTCTATCTGGTCAATGCCTTCACTGGCGGCGGCGAGCTTCCATCCTGCCAAAATTGCGGTGTCGTCGAAATTGGAATCGGCGCTCCGATCGTCCCGCCGATCGTCATTGGTGAACCGCCGACCAACGATCCGACCGACGATTCTTCGAATCCGTTCGTTCCGCCCGACCCGGCCGATCTGCCTGACGGCACATCCGTCGGCGTCATCAGCGGCTGGTGCCGCCAGGTCATGACACTGAACCCGGCAACCGGACAGCCGCTGGCTATCGGCCCGATTTGCGACGGCCGGCAGGCATGGCGTCAGCGAACCTACAATTGATGTCAAAAAGGAAATCAATATGAAGCGCATCACCGAAGCAATGGTTGCGGTCACGCTTTTGATCGCTGTAAATCTGGCAGTCAGCCAGTCAGTCCCTCAAGAGGACTTGCTTGCCGGGCCACCCGAGCTGGTCGTGGTCGAAAAGGTTGACTCTACCCAGGGCCGGATCGTGATCAACGGGCAGGAGTTCGAACTATTCGACGGCGACCGTTCGCTCTTCGCTCTTCCACGCGAAGCCGATCAGCGCGAGGTTTCAATTGCCGAACTCCGTCCGGGGACAGAAGTGATGATAGTTACGGACGGCACCGAATCCGATAATGACCGATTAGCCAAAATCATCGCCATTTGGAGACCTCAATGAGGAGCAGACTGGCCAGCTTGATGAAACTGCGTCGCCGAGCAAGTGGATTCACCCTTATCGAACTGATGATCGCCATCGCAATCCTGGCCATCATCATGGGTATCGCGATTCCGAGCTACAACCAGTGGGTCCTCAAATCGGGGCGCGCCGACGCCAAAGCGGCACTGTTTGGCGCAGCGCAAACGCTGGAACGGTGCTTCACGCGCTTCAGCGCATACAACGATGGAAATTGCCCACTGTCAAACGGAGCGACCGAGATGTCGGAGAACGACAAGTACCAAGTAACGGTCGCAAGCGCTCCAACCACCTTTACACTCACGGCCGCGCCGCAAGGGAGCCAGGCCGACGATACCGAATGCACCAGCTTCACATTGACTCATACCGGCCAAAAGGGTGCTAACGGCGGCACTGCTGACGCTGATATCGAAAAATGCTGGTGATTTGACCGGTTTACCGTTTATGGTCGATCATGGATCTGGGCGATTTTTCGGTGTCATGAATGCGCAATGCGCGGCAGCCGTCCGTACGGTTTTCCGTCCCGTCCCAACTTCGAAATTTCCGCAAGTCGTTGAATCCGGCTAACGCTTGAGCTGGTAGAGTTTTGCGCGTAGGCTTGGTGCTCCACCCGGCGGCCGCGCTCAAACCATTTGAAAACCAACTCACCGAACAGCTCTGCCGACCTGCCCGATTTCTGCCAGCCGAGAGCGGTGTTTCTGCTGGTGCTGCTCGGACTGCTGCTTTCCTTTCTGCTCGCGCTCGCGGCACGACCCGGTTTTGATGCTTTCTGGAATGCGCTCGGCCTCACCGCACTGATGGTGGAAAGCATCGTGCTCGCGTCCTGTCTGTTGCTGTGCGCATGTCGCGGTTTCCTCATCCGCTTGCCGGCCGCCGCCGCGTTTGCCGCAATATTCCTGGTCATCCAGCTTCTCGTGATCGGATTCTCCTGGCTGGCCGCTCGATATTTTCTTCCTTATGGCGGCCTGGATTCAGAACTCGGAAGCGGCGGGTGGGTTTGGCGCAATCTGCTGATTTCGCTGATCGCGTCGCTGGTGTTCGTCCGCTACCTGGTCCTGCACCGCCAGTGGCGAATGCAGGTTCGCGCCGAGGCCGGGGCGAGACTCGAAGCCCTGCAGGCGCGTATCCGTCCGCATTTCCTGTTCAACACGCTCAACACGATCGCCAGCCTGGTCAGAAGCCACCCTGACGAGGCCGAACAGTCGGTGCTTGATCTGGCCGACCTGCTGCGTACCGGGCTGCGTACGAACGCCGAGCACACCCTGGGCGAAGAGCTGGAACTGGTGCGTGGCTATCTCAGGATCGAATCACAACGCCTGGGCGAGCGGCTTCGAATCGACTGGCGAGTCGATGACAGCCTGCCGATTGATCAGAATATCCCTGCGCTATTGGTGCAGCCGCTGGTTGAAAATGCGGTCGTGCACGGCATCGCAAGATTGCCGGAGGGCGGGCGCCTGGAAATAACGGCCGGGAGCCGGGGGAAAGGTGCCTGGTTCGTGCGCGTGGAAAACCCGTGGCCGGGGGCGGAAGAAAAGTCCGCGCCTTCCGCCGGTGGGCGCGGCAACCGGATGGCGCTGGACAACATTCGACAGCGGCTGGAACTTGCCTACGGCGACCAGGCGTCGCTGAAGATCGACAGCGCGGCCGACTCTTTCAGCGCCGAAATCCGGGTGCCGATCACAAGCATGCCCTTTGGAGACGGCGCGCCCACCCGAGGATGAAGAAATCGGGCGGACGCTGTGCCAATGAAAGATATTGCCTACATCCTGGCTTCCCCGCAGGCCGGCAACGAACAGCGCCCGCCGGCGGCGTAACAGCGACCTGCGGAAATCCTGGGGGCGGCGTCCTCGATGGATCCAGACCCGGACATCCCTTCGGATTACGCTGGTCTAATCCGACCGACGGCTGTCTTCTTCGATTGTCGGTTCAGGTTCTTCGTCGCTTTCTTCAGGGTACATTTCCAGCGCCGCCGGTGAGGTCGCGAACTGCGGTACGAAGTCGCCCTGTTCTTCAAGCGGTATCGGTGCGCTGACCGTCATCCGCCAGCAGGCGAAGAGCGCCGGGATCAGCGCGCTTGCGCCGATGTAGAACATAAAGGCCTGCGGCCCGAAGCGCTGCATCAGCAGACCGGCCAAGATCGGGCCGACGATGGCGCCGGCCGCCCACAACAGCTGCAGCGTGGAAGTCACTTCCAGTACGTAGGAGCGATCGAGGTGATCATTGGTATGCGCGGCGGCCAGCGAGTATATGCTGAAGGCGAACGAGCCGTAGACGAAACCGCCGACCATGATCCAGGCCGTGCCCTGCCCGAGGGCCACGGCCACGGCGGTGGCCACCGCACCCAGCGCGGCCAGGGCGCAGACCCAGGTGAGTACCTTGCGGCGATCGCGATAGTCGGATAGCCGGCCGACCGGCCACAGCATGACGATGCCGCCCAGGATTGTCAGACCCATGAAGGTCGCGACGCCGGCCTTGTCCAGGCCGATCACGCTGGCAAACACCGGCGCCAGGCCCCAGAAGGCACCGCTGCCCACCCCGGCGAAGACGCAGCCGATCACGCCCAGCGGCGAGACCGAATACAACTTGCCGAGGCCCAGGCGGCCAGCCGCGACGATGGGCGGCTCCTCGACCCGGGTCATGGCCACCGGCACCAGGCCCAGCGACAGCAGCACCGAGGCCAGCGCGAACAGCTCCAGGTTCTCGGCGGCCCCGGCCATCAGCAGGACCTGCCCGAAGCCCAGCCCGATCAGGGTCGTGGTCATGTAGGCCGACAGGATGTGGCCGCGTTCTTCGTTGCCGGCGCGCTCGTTGAGCCACGACTCGATCGCAATGTACAGGCCCACGATGCAGATGCCCGAAAGCAGCCGGAGCACGAACCACAATCCGGGCGTGACGTAGAGCCCGTGAAGCAGCGTGGCGACCGAGGCCAGCGAGGCCAGCGTCGCGAAGACGCGAATGTGGCCGGCCTGGCGGATCAGCCGCGGAATGAGCAGGGTGCCTGCGACGAAGCCGGCAAAGTAGCCCGACATGATCAGGCCCAGCGCGGTGGGCGAAAAGCCCTCGAGCTGTCCGCGCACGCCGAGCAGCGTACCCAGCAATCCGGTGCCGGAAAGAATGACGACCACACCGAGCAGGAGCGTAAAGACCGAGGCGATGGCTTGCATGGGAACCTGGGCCGTAAGCGACAGGCTGTTAGATTATCATCGCCAAGGCGCGGCGCGCTACGAATCCGGCCCACCCCGAGCGTGGCGGGCGGGCCACTGACCTCGACACGGTGCCAGCCAGAAACGGGCCAGCAATGGAATTCAAGCTAACTGCAAGAATATTTTCCGGGCCGGCAGGGCCGTGGCTGAGGCTGATGCGCTTTGACCGTCCGATCGGCATCGCGCTGCTGCTCTGGCCCACCTGGTGGGGCCTGTTCATGGCAGGCGACGGCCGTCCCGGCTTGGCCAATCTGGTGATTTTTACGCTCGGCGTAGTGGTAATGCGTGCCGCCGGCTGCGTCATCAACGATTTCGCCGACCGCGACCTGGATCCGCACGTGGCGCGCACCGAGTCGCGTCCGCTGGCCTCGGGCGAGCTTCGCCCGCCCCAGGCCCTGATGCTGTTCTTCGTGCTTCTCGCTGTGGCATTCGCGCTGGTCTTGCTGACCAATCCGTTGACGGTCATGATGGCGTTCTTCGGCGCCCTGCTGGCCGGCACTTATCCGTTCTTCAAGCGCTTCACGCATTTACCGCAGGTGGCGCTGGGGACGGCGTTCGCATGGGCGATTCCGATGGCCTTTGCCGCCGAGACCGGCAACGTCCCGGAACCCGCCTGGTGGTTGTTCGCGCTGAACATAGTCTGGGTGCTGATCTACGACACCGAATACGCCATGGCCGACCGCGAGGACGACCTGAAGGTGGGCGTGCGCTCGACAGCGATCCTGTTCGGGCGCCTCGATGTACCCATCATCGCGGCACTGATGGGCCTGCTCGTGGCCGGCCTGATAGTGTTTGGCCTGCGATTTGTGCCCCACCCGGCCTGGTTCACCGGCGTGGCGATCGCCTTCGGCCTGCTGCAACACCAGCTGTGGCGGATCCGCAACCGCGAGCCCACGGCCTGTTTCAAGGCCTTCCTGAGCAACCACTGGGTCGGCTTCACGCTGTTCGCCGGGCTGCAGGCCAGCCTGCTGATGCGAGGCTGAGCGCGACCCGCGCAGTCTGCTCGCGCACTCTCGGCCAAAGACTGCCGTTTCAGACCGCTCACGCTTCCTGAACCGCGCGAATATGGTACCTTGAGCACTCCATACGGCAGCGTATGGAAAGACCTCAACGCGAGACAAAGACATGCCTTTTTACAAAGCCCCGCTGGAAGACTTCAAATTCCTCTATCACGAATTCCTGGACCTGGACGAGTGCCGGGCGCTACCGTCGATGGCCGAGGCGACGCCGGACGTGATCGACGCCGTGCTCGAGGAAGCGGCGCGAATCAGTGAAGAGGTCTTGCTGCCGTTGAACGAGGTCGGCGACCGCGAAGGCTGCACGTTCGACGACGGCAAGGTGACCACCCCGGCCGGCTTCAATGACGCCTACAGGACCTATACCGAGGGCGGCTGGCCGGCGCTGACCACAGACCCGGAATACGGCGGCCAGGGCCTGCCGAGCTTCGTCGGGCTGGGGCTTTCGGAAATGATCAACTCGGCCAATCCATCATTTGCCGCCTATCCGGGGCTCACCCACGGCGCCTACGAGGTGATTCACCACCACGGCACCGACGCGCAGAAGCAGACCTTCCTGCCGCCCATGATCGAGGGCCGCTGGACCGGCACCATGAACCTGACCGAATCCCACTGCGGCACCGATCTGGGCATGATCCGCACGCGCGCCGAAAAACGCGATGACGGTCGCTACAACATCTCGGGGACCAAGATCTGGATTTCGGCCGGCGAACACGACATGGCCGAAAATATCATTCACCTGGTACTGGCACGCACGCCCGACGCCCCGGCCGGCACGCGCGGCATCAGCCTGTTCATCGTGCCGAAGTTCCTGATCAACGAGGACGGCTCACCGGGCGAGCGCAACGGCGTACGCTGCGGCGGCATCGATCACAAGATGGGCATGCAGGCCTCGGCCACCTGCGAGATGATCTACGAAGATGCCGTCGGCGAACTGGTGGCCGAAGAAAACCGCGGGCTGGCGGCCATGTTCACGATGATGAACGCCGCACGCCTGGTCACCGGACTTCAAGGCCTGGGCATGGCGGCGATTGCCCAGCAGAACGCCGCCGCCTATGCGCTGGAACGCCTCCAGGGCCGCTCGCTGGGCGGCGCGCGCTATCCGGACAAGCCGGCCGATCCGATCATCGTCCATCCGGACGTGCGCCGGATGCTGCTGATCGGCAAGGCCTCGGTGGAAGGCGCGCGCGCGCTGGGGCTTTACACCGGCGTACAGCTCGAGCTGGAGCAGCATCACCCGGACGCGGAAGTCCGCGAACGTGCCGGGCACTGGGTGGCGCTGATGACGCCGATCATCAAGGCCTATTTCACCGATCTCGGTTCGGAAGTCGCCAACCTCGGCATGCAGGTCCACGGCGGCGCCGGCTATATTGTCGACACCGGCGTGGAGCAGTTCGTGCGCGATGTGCGCATCACCCAGATCTACGAGGGCACGAATGGTGTGCAGGCGCTCGACCTGGTCGGGCGTAAGCTGGTCGCCAACTCCGGCGAGACGCTGAAGTCATTCTTCACCCATGCCGAGAAGCTGGTCGCCGAAACCCCCGAACCCGAGCTGGCCGAGTTCGTCAAGCCGCTGAGCGAAGCGCTGGGCAGGCTGCAGCATGTCACCGGCTGGATTTATCAGCAAATGGCCGGAGATCCCATGGAAGCCGGTGCCGCGTCCAGCGACTATCTCCGGATGTTCGCGCTGACCGCGATGGCCTTCGTCTGGACCCGGCAGGCCGCCGTGGCCCAGCGCAAGCTGGCGGCCGGCGAAGGCCGCGCCAGCTTCTATCAGGCCAAGCTCGACACCGCGCGCTTTTTCATGACGAGAATGCTGCCCGAAACGCTGGGCCTGGACGCCAAGATTCGCGCCGGCGCCGCGCCCATAATGGCCCCGGACGACGACATGGGTTAACTGGTTGACCACATTGCTCGTCGCCCCGGACTTGATCCGGGGCCCCGTGGCTTCTCCGGACACGACAAGACGCTGGGTCCCGGGTCAAGCCCGGGACGACGGAAAGTCGGAATCACGGATCAAGCAAGCCACCAGCCAGCCAACCAACTA